>Ga0208516_100072_pt1 | contig 72420 bp, 69 predicted proteins | sample LakWasM117_HOW13_2_FD_183931 | JGI IMG/M metagenome (GOLD analysis project Ga0208516, IMG submission 183931) | Freshwater sediment methanotrophic microbial communities from Lake Washington under simulated oxygen tension - Sediment Metagenome... | ecosystem: Environmental > Aquatic > Freshwater >...
CGCGAAAAGCGCGGCCTGAGCTACAGCGTCTACAGCGATTTCTCGCCGGGCCTGGACGCAGGCGCCTTCACGATCGCCCTGCAGACGCGCCCCGACCAGGCAGCCGAGGCCCTGAAGGTGTCGCAGGACACGCTGCGCCGCTTCGTGGCCGAAGGCCCGACCGAGAAGGAGCTCAAGGCCGCCAAAGACAATCTGATCGGCGGCTTTGCGCTGCGCATCGACAGCAACCGCAAGCTGCTGGGCAATGTGTCCAACATCGCCTGGAACGGCTTGCCGCTGGACTACCTGGAGCACTGGACCGAGCGCGTGCAGGCGCTCACCGTGCGTGATGTGCGCGAGGCCATGCAGCGCATGCTGCAGCCCGAGCGCATGGTGACCGTCGTCGTGGGAGGCAAACAATGAGCCGCAACAGCATCAAAATTCATACCCCTGCCGGCAAGCGCTGGCTGGAAAAGGCCACGGCCGAGGCCGCAGCACCCAAGGCAGCTGCCGCAGCGCCTGCTGCCGCCAAGGCGAAAGCCGGACGGCCGGCGCCGGTGGGCGCGGGCGAGGTCCGCATCATCGGCGGCCAATGGCGCCGCACGCGGCTGCCCGTGGCGCAGCACCCGGGCCTGCGGCCCACGCCGGATCGCGTGCGCGAGACCCTGTTCAACTGGCTGGGCCAGGACCTGACGGGCTGGCATTGCCTGGATGCCTTCGCGGGCACTGGCGCGCTGGGCTTCGAGGCCGCATCGCGTGGCGCGACCAATGTGCTGATGAACGAGCAGGACGCCACCCTGGTCCAGCAGTTGCAGCGCCTGCGCGAGCGCCTGGACGCCCAGTCCGTGCGCGTGCTGCGCGGCGATGGCATCGGCTGCCTGCGCCAGGTGGCGCCGGGCACGCTGGACCTGGTGCTGATCGATCCGCCCTTCGACCATGCCGATCTGTTCGAGCCTGCGCTGAAGGCCGCCGCGCAGGCGGTGTCCGCCACGGGCTATGTCTATCTGGAGGCGCCCCAGGCCTGGACCGAGGAGCAATTGGCCGAGGCCGGTGGCCTGCAGCTGTTCCGCCATCTGAAGGCGGGCGCCGTTCACGCCCACTTGCTGCGCAAGGCACCGCAGGACGAGTAAAGGGCGCTGCGGCGGCCGCGTTCCCTGGCAGGAGCGCGGCTGTCGCACAGCCGACCGGCCATGCTGCAGCGCAATGCATAATGCGCCATCCGTGCCGGACAGGGCACGCGCAGCCAATGAAAGCGACCGCCATGAGCCACGACGTGATTGCCGTCTATCCCGGAACTTTCGATCCGATCACGCTGGGTCATGAAGACGTGGTGCGCCGCGCGACCCAGCTGTTCAGCCACGTCATCGTCGCCGTGGCGGCGGGCCACCACAAGAAGACCATGTTCAATCTTGAGGAGCGCATGCAGATGGTGCGCGAGGCCGTGTCCATCTATCCCCATGTCCAGGTCGAGAGCTTTCATGGCCTGCTGCGCGACTTCGTGGTGGAGCGCGGCGGCAAGGCCATGGTGCGCGGCCTGCGTGCGGTCACCGACTTCGACTACGAGTTCCAGCTCGCCGGCATGAACCGCACGCTGATGCCCGAGGTGGAGACCGTCTTCCTCACGCCCAGCGACCGCTACCAGTTCATCAGCAGCACCTTCGTGCGCGAGATCGCCACGCTGGATGGCGAGATCGACAAGTTCGTCTCTCCCAGCGTGCGTACCCGCCTTCTACAGAAGGTGCAGGCCAATCGCGGGTCGTGATCGCGCCACCTGATCGCACGACCTGGTCGCACGACCTGGTCGCACGCCTTGATCCCGCTTCCTGATGCCCTGACCGCCTGGCTGTCCTGAGGCCCTGCAAGGGCGGCCAGGGCCCTCTCGCAGTTCCTTCTTAGAAGGCAGCCTGCCGCGTGGCGCTCGCATTCACGGCCGCGTGCACGAATTCCAGCTTGCGCCTGGCCCCGGCCGAAAGGGCGAACGGATAGGCATCGCCATGGCCCAGGCTGCGGTTGAGGCTGTTGGTCAGCAGCGTCAGCGGCACCCACTGGTCCAGCATGGTGCCGAAGTCCGGCCGTGCATGGACCGCGAAAGGGTCCTGCACGCACAGCGCAGGCTGCGTGCCCGAGCCTGTACTTGTCCCTGAGCCTCCAGGCATGGTGATGCAGGTGCCATAGCTGGCCGCAGTCTCCAGCAGATCCACCATGTGCAGGTAATGGGCCCAGCTTTCGGCCCAGTCTTCCCACGGGTGGGAGGTGGCATAGGCGCTGACGAAGTTGTCGCGCCACTGCTCATCCATCGGGTCGCGCGCATAGTAGTTCTGCAGGGCCTGGCCATAGTCCTGGCGCTCGTCGCCGAACAGGCGGCGGAATTCCTCGATGCGGCCCGCGCCCACCACCAGCCTGTCCCAGAAGAAGTGGCCGGATTCATGGCGCAGATGGCCCACCAGCGTCCGATAGGGCTCGTGCAGGGCCTGGCGGCGCCGGGCACGCTCGGCATCGTCGGCCTCCACCACGTTCAGCGTGATGGTGCCGTTGGCGTGGCCGGTCATCACGGGCGCCTGCCCCGGCAGGTCGGCCAGCAACTCGAAGCGCGGCCCATCCTCTCCAGGCCGGGGACCCAGGCCCAGGCGGGCCAGCGTGTAGAACAGCTGGCGCTTGGCGGCCTCGATCCGGGTCCAGCGCAGCGCATTGGACGGGTCTGACAGATCGGGCAGCCAGCGTGTCTGGCGGCAGGACTCGCACAGCGCATGGGGATCGTCTGCGGGCAGGGCGAAGTTGCACTGTCCCACGGGACCCCGGTGGCTGCACATCTTGTAGAGCCGGCCTGGCGGCTTGCCGCTCGTCAGCGAGGACAGGCTCTCCCACAGCACGCTGTCCCGCGTGCCGGAAACCGGGCGCAGGCAGGCCACATGCAGTCGCTCGGGCAGGAAGGCCAGGGTGGCGCCGCAGTGCACGCATTGAACGCTGTCGAAGAAGACCGGGTGGCCACAGGCATCGCAGTTGAAGACTCGCATGTCGGTCACTTTACGCCGTATGTCCGGCGCACGGTGGAAAGGGGTCGTACCTGCCGTCGGCTGCAATGGTCGGCAATCCTTGCGGCGGACCGTGCGGCAGTTGGAGCCCTGGATGAAAAAAGGCCGGAAGTCTCCGGCCTTGTACTTGGATCAAGCCCCCGCAGGGGCCTGCATCAGGGACGAACCACGATGCTGTTGCGCACTTCACGCACGTTCTTGGTGGTGCGGGCGATCTCGGCGGCGCGGGCCTTTTCCGATTCGGACTTGGCAAAGCCCGACAGCTGCACCGTGCCGTTCAGGGTCTCGACGCTGATGGAGGTGGCCGAGACGCTCTTGTCTTCTGCCATCTTGGCCTTCACCGCGGTGGTGATGCCGGCGTCATCCACATACGAACCCACGGTCTGCTGGTCGCGGGCGACGGAGCAGGCGGTGGTGCCGAGCACGGTGGCGCCGGCGACGAGAGCGAAAGCGATGGCACGGGTGTACTTTTGCATGATCAATTCTTTCTTGAGTAAGAAAACTGGGGTAACTGGACTGACGGTACTCGGGAGACTCTGGGAGCTTTGCGACCGCTCACTTGCGCGAGCGTGAGCTCATGAAGAACGCGGTGGCCAGGGCTGCGCCCGTGGCCGCGGCCAGCAGGATGGAGCGGCCAGGCTGCTCGATGACGTAGCGCGTGGTGGCCTCGGTAGCCGATTGCAACTGGCGGCGGGCGCGGTCGGAGCTGTCGGCGCAGAAGTTGATGCCGCGCGTGGCCAGTTCCTGGGCACGGGCTGCGAGGTCATCGATGACGGGGTTCAGTTCACGCTCGACGGACTTCACGCCTTCCTCGGCCTTGTCCAGCGCATTCGCTGCAGTGCGGCGTGTGGTGTTGACGGCTTCCTTGGCGGCATCCGCGACATCCTGGGCAACGTCCTTGGCGGTATCGGCGGCTTTGTTCACGGCTTTCTCGGCTTGGCTCATTGGTTCTATCTCCTCAAAACTGGCATGAATGCGAAAGGCGGTCGGGCTGCCGGGCTGGCTGCCCGCGGTAAGCGGGCTTGGGCTGGCAGGGGGCTGAAGGCGGCGCCGCCGCTACTTCTTGATCAGGCTCATCACAAAGGTGACGACAGCCATGATCACGAAAATATAGAACAGGATCTTGGCGATGCCTACAGCACCTGCCGCAATACCACCAAAACCGAAGATGGCGGCTACCAGGGCGATGACGAAGAACACGATGGCGTAGTGCAGCATGTAAAACTCCTTGGGTTGTTCGTTTCCAAGAAACGGCACGGGGCGGATGGGCCAAGTGCTGTTTGCATGGGTTCGACTGTACTGAGCCGCCAAAGGTGTATCTGACGGTGGCCGGCGTGGCATGGCGTCAGGGTTAGGCGGGGGGGTGGTGTAGGAATGCTCCGGCTGCACAGGGCTTGCCGTCGCCGCCGGCTGCAGCCATTCGGGGGCGCGCATGGAAAATGGCCCCCACGCTACCCTTGCTGCGCAAGGTCCGCTGCCCCCCGAGGGGGCTGCTTTTCATCTTGGGGCGGCCCGGCGATGAAAAAAGCCCCTGGCGCGTGGGCGCGCAGGGGCTTTTGCATGGCGGGTGCTGCCGCTTCAGGCGGTGGCGACCGTACCGGCGCTTTTGTCCGTTGAGATCGGCGCCAGCGGTATGACGGCGGAGATCGCCGTGCCCTTGCCCAGTTCGGACGACACGGTCAGGCGGCCGCCTGCGGCCTCCACGCGGTGGCGCATGCCGGCCAGCCCGTGGGAGTTGGGGCGCATGGCCGAGGTCTCGAAGCCTTCGCCGTCGTCCTGGATCTGCACCGTCACATAGGTCGGATAGTTGTGCACGGAAACCAGGACATGGCTGGCCTTGGCATATTTGCCGATGTTGGTCAGCGACTCCTGGACGATGCGGTAGACCGTGAGCTGGGTGGATTCCGGCAGCTCCACCTGCTCCAGGTTGGCCGTGACTTCGATGCCGCTGCGCTCGCCGAACTCGCGCGCCAGGATTTCCAGCGCCGTCGTCAGGCCCAGGTTGGACAGGGAGGAGGGACGCAGGTCCTCGATGATGCGGCGCTTGAGGGCGATGCCGCTGTTGAGCGTCTCCACCAGATGGCTGACGCGTTCGCCCACGTCCGGTGCGCTGAGGTCGATCTTGGATTTGAGGCGCGCCACGTCGAGCTTGGCGGCCGTCAGCAGCGAGCCCAGCTCGTCGTGCAGTTCGCGCGCCAGGTGTCCGCGCTCGTCCTCTCGCACCTGCTGCAAGTGGTTGGCCAGTTCCGTCAGCGTGGCCGTGCGCTCGCGCACCAGGGCTTCGAGGCGGTTGCGCTCGTCGCGCTGGATCTCCTGCTCGCGCTGGTGGGCCTGCTGCAGCGCGTGGGCCTGGCGCAGGTACATGAAAAAGCCCAGCACACCCAGGGCCGTGACCGTGGCGATGCCTATGCGTGACAGCGACAGCGTGTGCTCGATGTCCTGCAGGTTCTTGGCCGAGCGCTGGTCTATGCCTGACAGCAGCTTGCCCGTGTAGTCGCGGATGGCGTCCATGTTCTCCATGCCCACGTCGGTGAACATGACGAAGCGCCAGGCCTCCTCGTTGCCCTGGCGGTACAGGCGCAGGCTGAGTTCCATCTCGCTCATCTTGCGTTCGACCTGGCGCGCCAGCGGCGTGAAGATCGCCAGCTCCTGCGGGTCGTAGATGAAGATCTGGCGCAGCTCGTCCATGTTGTAGTTGATGGCCGTGATCGCCTTGCTGTAGGGCTCCAGGTAGCGCTCCTCGCCCGTGAGCAGGTAGCCGCGCAGGCCGGTCTCCGCATCCAGCATCAGCCGCAGCAGCTGGCTGATCTCCGAGCGGGTGTTCTGGGTCTGGGTCATGGCCTCCAGCGCCTTGGTGGAGCGCTTGTAGCTGGCCTCGTTAATGCTCACCAGCAGCACGGCCGCGACGATGGCGAATGCCAGGCTGATCGCAATTCTTCGGAAATTTATCCAACGCATAAGCATCCTCTCACCTACAAGATCTTCGCCGATATTCTGCATAATTCGTGTTATCGGCTGCCGGGGCAGTTCCTGCGCCGGCCGTTACCATATATTGTTTGCACGACCAGCGATCCCGCTGGTCCCCCGAAAAAGAGGTATTCATGATCAGAATTGGCATTGTGGACGACCATGCAATTGTGCGCTCGGGCCTGCGTCAGTTTCTCTCGGAACACGTGGACCTGCGTGTAGTCGGTGAGGCCGCCAATGGCCGCGAGGCCATCGATCTGGTGCGTGCCCACGAGATCGACGTGCTGTTGATGGACCTGTCCATGCCGGGCCAAAGCGGTATCGACGCGCTGGCCATGCTGCGCGCCAAGGCGCCGGACATGGGCATCCTGATCCTGAGCGGCTATCCCGAGGAGCACTACGCGATCAACCTGATCCGCCAGGGCGCCAGCGGCTACCTGAACAAGGAATGCGATCCCCAGGAGATTGCCGAAGCGATCCGCACCGTGGCCCTGGGCCGCCGCTACCTGACGCCGGCCGTGGCCGACCTGCTGGCCCAACAGCTCAACCGCAAGGATGATGCGCCAGCGCATGAGCAGCTGTCCGAGCGTGAGTTCCAGGTCTTCCTCAAGCTCGCGCGTGGCGAAACCGCAGGTGATATTGCAAAGTCGCTTTCACTGAGCGTAAAGACGGTCAGCACCTATCGCACGCGACTTATGGAGAAAATGGGATTGTCGTCCAACAGCGATCTGACGTATTACGCACTGAAGAACAGGCTGATCGATTGATTTTCAGTCAATAGAAAATACGGGCTGCACGATTATCAAGTCGTGCAGCCTTTTTCTTTGGTGAAAAATCAAATGCAGTGCTTTGGGTTCAGGCTGTTTTGAGTTGGTTGAGTGACGCCGCATCGATATTCATGCAATAGTCCATGAGTGCGTCGATTTCATTGGACTTGTCGAAGACGGCATCCACGCCGAGCTGGGCACAGCGGCTGCGGATGTCCGGGGTGGCATAGTTGCTGAGCACCACGATCTTCTGGTGCGGCTGGCGCTCGCGGCAGGCGGTGAGCACACCCAGGCCGCTGCCCTGGCGCAGGAACAGGTCTACGATGGCGAGATCCCATGCGTCGGGGTTCTGCTGAAGCCAGTCCGTCCCCGCGCTCTCCGTCTCCGCGATGCCCACGGCCTCGACATCGGCCAGTTCTTCGAGCGTGGCGATCAGGTTCTCGCGGATCGTAGGGTTGTCTTCAACAAGATAGGTGCGCAATTTCACGGCTGTATCCAATAGGGACGCGGATGGCAATCGGAGTCCGGTGGAGCCCGGCCTCCATTGTCCTGCGCGACAGCGGGCGATTGTGCCAGTGAGGGATCGGCGTGGAGGTCAGCCGATTCCTACGCCTTGTTACCGCAAACGGGACATTCCGGTACACGAGTGGTTTGCATGCTACTCCAATCCAGGCTGCGGCTGTCGAACATGGTCAGGCGGTTTGTTGCAGGCGTGCCAAATCCCGCGATCAGCTTGAGGGCTTCCGCCGCCTGCAGCGTGCCCATGACGCCCACCACGGGCGCGAAGACGCCCATGGTCGAGCACTGCACTTCCTCGAACCGCGCATCGGGCGGGAACACGCAGGCATAGCAGGCGCAGTTCTCGTCGCGCGGGTCCATGACCATGAGCTGGCCGTCCAGCCGGATGGCCGCCCCAGCCACCAGGGGCACCTTGTGCCGCACGCAGGCCGCGTTGATCATGTGGCGCGTGCGGTAGTTGTCCGTGCAGTCCAGCACCAGGCTGGCCTGGGGCACGAGCTCGTCGAGCAGCGTGTCGTCGGCGCGCTGCTGGCGGCAGTCGATGCGGATGCCGGGGTTGATGGCGTGCACGGCCGTGCGTATGGATTCCACCTTGGGCTGGCCCACGCGGTCCGTGGTGTGGGCGATCTGGCGCTGCAGGTTGGTCATGTCCACCGCATCGTCGTCCACCAGGGTGATGCGGCCTATGCCGGCCGAGCCCAGGTACAGCGCGGCGGGCGCGCCCAGGCCGCCTGCGCCGATGATGAGCACATGCGCCGCCAGGATGCGCTCCTGGCCCTCGATGCCGATTTCATCGAGAAGGATGTGGCGCGAGTAGCGCAGCAGTTGATCGTCGTTCATTCGCGTCTCCAGACGTGAAAAAGCCGGGCGCAAGGCCCGGCTTGGTGCAGGCGCGGACCCGGTCCGCGCCGCGCTGTCAGTTTTCCTTCTTCTCGGGCTCGCGCTCGGTCAGGGTCTTGCTGACCATGACGGGCTGGCCCTTGAGGCGGTTGAGCGCCTGCTGCAGCTGGAAGTCCTTTTCGGTGCCGAACTCGGGCAGGCGGCGCTCGGCCGGCGGCTTCTTGGCTTCCTCTTCCAGGCGCTTGCGGGCTTCCTCGCGGGCCTTCTCGCGCACCTCGTCCTTGACCTCGGCACCCTGTCCGCTGGACAGGTGCTTTTCCAGGTCGGCCTCGCGCATGCGCAGGGCGGCGAACAGGTCACCTTCGGGCGTCTCATCCACCATCACGTCGGGCACGATGCCCTTGGCCTGGATGGACTTGCCGCTAGGCGTGTAGTAGCGCGCCGTGGTCAGCTTCAGGCCCGTATCGGGGCCCAGGGGGCGCACGGTCTGCACGGAGCCCTTGCCGAAGGTCTGGCTGCCCATGATGATGGCGCGCTTGTGGTCCTGCAGTGCGCCGGCCACGATCTCGCTGGCCGAGGCCGAGCCTTCGTTGACCAGCACCACCAGCGGCAGCTTCTTGAGCGAGGCGGGCAGGCGCTGCAGCGGGTCACCCATGCCGCGGCGGGCATAGAAGCTGGGCGATGCCTTGTAGGTTTCCTTGCTCTCGGCCAGTTGGCCGTTGGTGGAGACCACGGTCACATCCGGCGGCAGGAAGGCTGCCGAGATGGCGACGGCAGCGTCCAGCAGGCCGCCCGGGTCGTTGCGCAGGTCCAGCACCAGGCCCTTCATGTTGGGGTCCTGCTTGTACAGTTCCTCGACCTTGCGCACGAAGTCGTCCACCGTGCGTTCCTGGAACTGGCTCAGGCGGATCCAGCCGTAGCCGGGCTCGATCACCTTGCCCTTGACGGACTGCGTCTTGATTTCTTCGCGCGTGATGGTCACGGGGAAGCTGCGGCTTTCATCCTTGCGCAGGATGGTCAGCTGCACCTTGGTGTTGGGCTCGCCGCGCATGCGCTTGACGGCGTCGTTGAGCGACAGGCCCTTGACGGCCGTGTCGTCGATCTTGGTGATCAGGTCGCCGGTCTTGAGGCCGGCGCGGAAGGCGGGGGAGCCTTCGATGGGCGAGACGACCTTGATCAGGCCGTCTTCCTGCGTGATCTCGATGCCCACGCCGACGAAGCGGCCCGAGGTGCCCTCGCGGAATTCCTTGTAGGACTTCTTGTCGAAGTACTGCGAATGCGGATCGAGGCTGGACACCATGCCGGAGATGGCATCGGTGATCAGCTTCTTGTCATCGACCGGCTCGACATAGTCGGTCTTGATCAGGCCGAAGACGGCGGACAGCTGCTGGATTTCCTCCAGCGGCAGCGGGGTCATGGCACCGCGGGCCACGGTCTGCAAGGAAACCGTGGTCAGTGCTCCGGCGATTACGCCTACGGAAACCCAGCCGGCAATTTTGATTTTCTGGCCCATATCACCCCTTTAACCGCGTCAATATACACCCGCTTGGAAAGGCAAGCGCCCGCGTGGTTCCCTAAAAACGGCACAGCAAGCGCAATTTCCGCAGCAGGCGCTCACCTCAAGCGGGCCCGGCTCAGGCCTTGCCCTGTGCGGCCACGGCGGCTGCAGCCTTGGCGGCAGCTTCTGCATCGCCCAGGTAATAGTGGCGAATGAGCTTGAGATTGGCATCCAGCTCATAGACCAGCGGAATGCCATTGGGCACGTTGACGCCGACGATGGCGTCATCCGAGATGCCGTCCAGGTACTTGATCAGCGCGCGGATGGAGTTGCCGTGGGCCGCAACCACGACGCGCTTGCCGGACAGGATGGCGGGCGCGATGGACTCGTTCCAGAACGGCAGAACGCGCGCCACCGTGTCCTTCAGGCATTCGGTCAGCGGCACCTGGCTGGGGTCCAGCTGGGCGTAGCGCACGTCGCTGCGCTCGCTGCGCGGGTCTTGCGGCTCCAGGGCCGGCGGGGGCGTGTCGTAGCTGCGGCGCCACACCAGCACCTGGGCGTCGCCGTATTGCTTGGCCATGTCCGCCTTGTTCAGGCCCTGCAGGCCACCGTAGTGGCGCTCGTTCAGGCGCCAGCTGTGCTGCACGGGCAGCCAGGTGCGGTCCATTTCGTCCAGCGTGTGCCACAGCGTGCGCGTGGCGCGCTTGAGCACGCTGGTGTAGGCCAGGTCGAAGTCATAGCCTTCGGCCTTGAGCAGGCGGCCGGCGTTCTTGGCCTGTTCGACGCCGGTGGCGGTCAGGTCCACATCGGTCCAGCCGGTGAAGCGGTTTTCGAGGTTCCAGGTGGATTCACCGTGGCGGATCAGCACGAGCTTGTACATGGCGGCTTTCTAAGTCTCTCGATGCGACAAAGCTGGGCTGTCGCGGGGGCAAAAGCCAGCATTCTAGAATTGACAGGTTTGCCAACCCAAGGAATGACGTGAAATTCATCATCGATAACTGGTATTTGATCCTGATTGCGCTGGCTTCCGGCGTGATGCTGCTGCTGCCCCTGGTGCGCGGCGCAGGCGGCGGCTCGCTGACGGCGGCGCAGGCCGTGCAACTGATCAACCGCCAAAAGGCCGTGGTCATCGATGTCTGCGAGCCCGAAGAGTACGCGGCCGCCCATGCCAACGGCGCCAAGAATGTGCCGCTGAGCCAGTTCGAAGAAAAGCTGCCCACCACCGTGAAGAACAAGGCGCTGCCGCTGGTGCTGATCTGCACCAAGGGCAACCGCGCCTCCCGTGCCGAAGGCATTGCGAAGAAGCTGGGCTACGAAAAGGCCCAGGCCCTGGCCGGTGGCCTGAAGGCCTGGCGCGATGCCGGCATGCCGGTTGAAAAGGCCTGAGACGCCCCCATTTGACGGCGATGGAAGCCGCTGCTCCGCGCCCCGGGCGCCAGCCGGCGGCACGCCGCAAACTCGAAGAAAGACGCACATGCAAGCCGTGAAGATGTACACCACCGCTGTCTGCCCCTATTGCATCCGGGCCAAGCAGATCCTCAAGTCCAAGGGCGTGGAGCAGATCGAAGAGATCCGCATCGACACCGATCCGGCCGCGCGCGACGTGATGATGCAGAGCACGGGCCGCCGCACGGTGCCCCAGATCTTCATCGGCGACCACCATGTGGGCGGCTGCGACGACCTGATGGCGCTGGACGCTGACGGCGGTCTGGTGCCTCTGCTGCAAAGCTGAAACACGGGCACTGCATAATGCTGGCCCAGGTGCCCGCTGCGCAAGCTCTTGGCAGCGGGCATTTTGTTGGTGATTTTTTTGATGCCCTGGTCACCGCACCAGGGTTTTTTGCCCAGAAAGACTGATTCCATGGCCGAACAGGACACTCCCGTCTTCCAGATCCAGCGCGTCTACCTCAAGGACCTGTCGCTGGAGCAGCCCAATTCGCCCGCCATCCTGCTGGAGCAGGAGCAGCCCAGCGTGGACATCCAGCTTGGCGTCGAGGCGACTCCCGTGGCCGAAGGCATCTACGAAGTGGCCGTGACCGCCACCGTGCAGACCAAGATCCAGGACAAGACCGTTTTCCTGGTCGAGGCCAAGCAGGCCGGCATTTTCGAGATCCGCAACGTGCCCGAAGACCAGATGGGTGGCGTGATCGGCATTGCCTGCCCACAGATCATCTATCCCTACCTGCGCGGCAACGTGGCTGACGTGGTCACGCGCGCCGGCTTCCCGCCCGTGCACCTGGCCGAGATCAACTTCCAGGCCATGTACGAGCAGCAGCAGGCAGCCGCCCAGGCGGACGGCAACTCGCTGCCGCAGTAAGCCGGTCCATTCCCGGACGATGTGATTTGCGCCCAGGCGCGTCGCATCGCTGTGGTACAAGAAAAGAGGCCCGAGGGCCTCTTTTTTTCATCAACGTCGCTTCTTCAACGTCGAGCAGATATGAACATAGTGGTGATTGGCGCAGGCGCCTGGGGCACGGCGCTGGCGATGAGCGCGGCCTCGCGCGGTGACGGGCGTGTCGTGACCCTTTGGGCGCGCGACGCCGCCCAGGCGCAGGCCATGCACGGCAGCGGCGAGAACGCACGCTACCTGCCGGGCGTGGCACTGCCTGCCGCGCTGCAGGTGGTGCATGGCGAGATCGACGGCCATCTGGCGGCCGCCGACCTGATCGTGATCGGCACGCCCATGGCTGCCCTGCGCGAATGGCTGGGCCGGCTGCAGCATGTGCCCGCACCCGTGGCCTGGCTGTGCAAGGGTTTCGAGGCCGTGCCCGCAGGCGCTTCGGCCGCGGCCCATGGACTGATGGCCCACGAGGTCTGCGCCGAGGTGGCGCCCGATCTGCTGTGCGGCGTGCTCAGCGGCCCCAGCTTCGCGGCCGAGGTGGCACGCCACCAGCCCACGGCCCTGGTGGCGGCCAGCCGCCATGCCCAGGTCAATGACGCCCTGGTGGCCGCCTTCCACGGCGGCGCCATGCGCGTCTATGCCAATGCCGACATCGTGGGCGTGGAAGTGGGCGGCGCCGTGAAGAACGTGCTGGCCATTGCCACCGGCCTGTGCGACGGCCTGCAGCTGGGCCTGAACGCCCGCGCCGCGTTGATCACGCGCGGCCTGGCCGAGATGACGCGACTGGGCCTGGCCCTGGGCGCACGCACCGAGACCTTCATGGGCCTGTCCGGCCTGGGCGATCTGGTGCTGACGGCCACGGGCGACCTGTCTCGCAACCGCAAGGTGGGCCTGCTGCTGGCCCAGGGCCGCACGCTGGAGCAGGCCGTGGCCTCGCTGGGCCATGTGGCCGAGGGCGTGTACAGCGCACGCACCGTGCTGGCGCGCGCGCGGCTGCTGAATGTGGAGATGCCGATCACCGAAACCGTGGTCGAGCTGCTGGACGGCCGGCTGCAGGCGGCCGAGGCCGTGCAGCACCTGATGGCGCGCGATCCGCGCGGCGAGTGATTCTTCGGTGTCCATGAAAAATGGCCCACACGCTCCCCTTGCTGCGCAAGGTCCACTGCCCCCCGAGGGGGCCGCTTTTCATCTTGGGGCGGCCCGGCGATGAAAAAGCCCCGGGGCTGGAAGGCCCCGGGGCTTTTTTGCGTCAGAAATCCTGGCGTCTGGCGCGCTACATGCCCAGTTACAGGCCCAGCTCCAGACCCAGCAGTTCCTCCACCGTCTGGCGGCGGCGGATCAGGCGGGCGCTGTCGCCATCGACCAGCACCTCGGCGGCCAGCGGGCGCGTGTTGTAGTTGCTGGACATGGAGCTGCCATAGGCCCCCGTGTCATGGATGACCAGCAGGTCGCCCACCGAGGCGCCGGCCAGCGCGCGCGGCAGTACCACGCCGCCGTCGCCCTGGGTGAACACGTCGCCCGATTCGCACAGCGGGCCGGCGACCACGGCATCGCGCAGGGGCATGGCCTGGCCGTCGCGACGCAGCACTTCCATGCCGTGCCAGCTGCCGTACATGGAGGGGCGCATCAGCTCGTTGAAGCCGGTGTCGACCAGCACGAAATGGTTGCTGCCCGCGTTCTTGGTGGCGCGCACCTGGCCCAGCAGCACGCCCGACTCGGCCACCAGGAAGCGGCCGGGTTCGATCTCCAGGCCCAGCGCATGGCCCACGATGGCCTCGGCGTCCTTGCGTGCCGCATCCCACAGGCCGTGGTAGTGGGCGGTGTCGATGGTGGCGTCGCCATCGCGGTAGGGAATGGACAGGCCGCCGCCGGCCGAGATGGCCTGCAGGTCATGGCCTGCCTGGCGGGTGGCGCGCACCAGCTCGACCATGGCGCCGCAGACCTGCTGCAGGTGGCCGTAGTCCACGCCCGAGCCGATGTGCATGTGCAGGCCGGCCAGCTTCAGGCCGCCGTCGCGGATGGCCTGCAGCGCCGCCAGCAGGTCGCTGTGCCAGATGCCGTGCTTGCTGTGCTCGCCGCCCGTGTTGGTCTTGTTGCTGTGGCCGTGGCCGAAGCCGGGGTTGATGCGCAGCCACACGGGATGGCCGGGCGAGGCCTGGGCCAGCTGGTGCAGCATGTCGATGGAGCCGGCGTTCACGGGCACCTTGTGCTCGGCCACGCAGGCCAGCGTGGCCTCGTCCATCACGTCGGCGGTGAACACGATGTCGCTGTGCAGGTCGTCGCCATGGCCGGCTGCGTAGCCGGCGGCCAGGGCGCGCAGGATTTCGCCGCGCGAGACGGCGTCCACCTTCACGCCCTGCTCGCGCATCAGCCGCAGGATGTGGATGTTGGAGCAGGCCTTCTGCGCAAAGCGGATGGTGTCGAAGGCCTTGAGCTGGGCGATGCGTGCGCGGATGGTGGCGGCGTCATAGACCCACAGCGGCGTGCCGTGCTGGTCGGCCAGGGCCCAGAGCTGGGCGGGCGAGAAGGGATTGGACATGGTGTCTCTTTCAGGGGAACTGCAGCGCATGATGGCGGATGGCGGTCATTCAGTCCAATGCTTGTTCTTATGGTGTCTATTTGATTTGGATATGCTTTGGCCATGCAAGACCCCGCGCTGCCGCACACGTCTCCCGAGCCCCGCATCTCCCACCGCCACCTGGAGGTGTTTCGCGCGCTCATGCTCAGCGGCAGCGCCACGGCGGCGGCGCAGATGCTGTTCAGCTCCCAGCCCACCGTCAGCCGCGAATTGGCGCGGATGGAGAGCCTGCTGGGCTATGCGCTGTTCGAGCGTGCCCAGGGCCGGCTGCGGCCCACGGCACGCGCCCTCTCGCTGTGGGCCGAGGTGCAGCGCAGCTGGCAGGGGCTGGACCGGGTGGTGGAGCATGCGCTGGCTCTGGGGCGGCCGCACCAGGCGCGCATCAACGTGCTGTGCCTGCCCGCCCTCAGCCATGCGCTGCTGCCTGCAGCGCTGGCGCGCCTGCACGCAGAGCACGGCCCCGTGGCCGTCAGCGTGGCCACGCAGGAGGCGCCGCTGCTGCAGGAGTGGATGGCCGCCCAGCGCTACGACCTGGGCCTGGCCGAGCTGGCCGAGGCGCCGCCCGGCACGCGTGCTCTGGCTTTGCCCGCCATGGACGAGGTGGCCGTGCTGCCGGCAGGGCATGCGCTGGCGGCCCGCCCGGTGCTGGAGGCGGGCGACTTTGCGGGGGAGGGCTTCATCAGCCTGGCGCGCGACGACCCCTATCGCCAGCAGATCGATGCCGTGTTCGAGCAGGCCGGCGTGCAGCGCCAGCTGCACCTGGAGACCCACAGCGCCGTGGCGGTCTGCGCCATGGTCCAGCATGGCCTGGGCGTGGCCATCGTCAATCCGCTGACGGCGCGAGTCTGCGCCGGGCCGCAGCTGGTGGTGCGGCCGCTGGCGTTTTCCATTCCCTTCCAGGTCCATGCGCTGCTGCCGCTGCACCGGCCGGCCGTGGCCGAGGTGCAGTGGCTGGTGGACGCGCTCGCCGCCGAGGTGGCCGCGGTCGGCTGAGGGCGTCAGTGCCTAGGCCGAAGGGGTGCGCACCATGTCGGCAGGAACGATGGCCTGGGCGCTGCGCTCCAGGCGCTGGCGCAGCCACCGGTGGGCGCTGTCCTCATGGCTGCGCGCATGCCAGACCAGCTCCACGGGGAAGGACGGAAAGGCAAACGGAAGCGGGCTGATGGCCAGGCCGAACAGCGGCGCATAGTGGCGTGCCACGATGGCCGGCACCGTGGTCAGCAACGGTGCGCGTGCCACGGTGGCGAACAGCGTGAGGAAGTTGGATGCCGCGAGCACCGGGTTGATGGCCACACCGGCCGCCTCCAGCGCATCTTCCAGATAGCCGTACAGGCTGTCCTTGGCCGAGATCATGGCGTGGCGGCCGGCCTGGTACTGCGCCAGGCTCAGCGGCGCGGCAAACGGCAGCAGGGCCGGGTGGTAGCAGCAGACCACACCCAGGTCGAACAGCATCTGCCGGCGGTGCCAGCCGCTGCCGCCGGGCAGGTAGCCGATGGCCAGGTCGATCTGCTCGGCATCCAGCGCGTCGAAGGCCCGCTCGCGGCTGGTGGGGCTGAGCAGCAGCTTCACGCGCGGTGCGGACACGGCCAGGTCGGCAAACAGCTCGGAGACCAGCAGCGATTCGGACTGGATGGAGATGCCGATGCGAAAGGTGTATTCATCGGTGGCCGGATCGAAGCTGCGGCGCGACAGCAGCAGCCTCTGCGAGGCCTCCAGCAGCTCGCGCACCGGGGCGTGCAGTTCGCGGGCCATCAGCGTGGGCTCCATGTGGTAGCCCACGCGCACGAACAGTTCATCGTCCATCAGCAGGCGCAGCGTGGACAGCGCATGGCTCATGGCCGGTTGCTTGATGCGCAGGCAGGCGGCGGCGCGCGTCACGCTGCGCTCCTGCATCAGCGCGTCGAAAGCCAGCAGCAGGTTCAGGTCGAAGGAGCGCAGATTGAAATGATCGATGCGAGACATCATTCATATCGATTTGTTGAATCAAGACCCGAAACCTACACTGAATTTCAATTTCACGCGGCCAGTCAGGCACAGGGCGGCCCGGTCCGGAAAGACGCCATTCAAGAGCCATACGAGGAAACATGATCGTGATACACCCCCGCCTCATCCTGCCGGCCCTGGGCTGCGCGCTGGCCACCGCCGCAGGCGCGCAGGAGCCGCGCTTTCCCATGCAGCCCATACAGATCATCGTCGGCTTCACGCCGGGCGGCTCGGCCGACACCACGGCCCGCCTGGTCGGCGACGGACTGGGCCGCGAGCTGGGCCAGGCCGTCATCGTGGTGAACAAGCCGGGGGCCGGCACCAACATCGCGGCGCAGTTCGTCGCCAAGGCGCCTGCCGATGGCCATACGCTGCTGTTCGGCGGGACCTCGCTGGTCTACAGCCCGGGCTTGCTGTACCCCTCGATGAAGGCCAATCTGGCCAGGGACTTCGCGCCCGTGGGCGGCCTGGTCAAGGTGCCCAACATCCTGGTCGTTCGGCAGGATTCGCCGCTGCGCGATGTCCGCCAGCTCGTGGCGCAGGCCAAGTCCCGGCCCGACGGGGTCAACTACGGGTCCACGGGCGCCGGCGTGAGCCCGCAGATCGCCATGGAGATGCTCAGTGCCCGCGCAGGCATGCGCATGACCCATGTGCCGTACAAGGGCACGGCCCCCATGCTCACGGGCATCCTGGCCGGGGATGTGGATGTGGCCTTCGATATCGCCTCGTCCTCGGGCCCCATGATCCAGGCCGGCAAGATGCGCGGCCTGGCCGTCTCGGGGGCCACGCGGCTCAAGAACCTGCCCCAGATCCCGACGATCGCCGAATCCGGCTACCCGGGCTTCGACGTCACTTCCTGGTACGGACTGGTCGCGCCCCAGGGAACGCCCGAGGCCGTCATCCACAAACTCAACGCGGCCCTGCAAAAAGTGCTGGCACAGCCGGACATCCAGACCACGCTGGCGGCCACCGGCAACGAAGTCATGCCGGGAACGCCAGCCGATTTCCAGGCCTTCCTGGCGGCCGAGCACCGCAAATGGAACGATGCCGTCAGGCAGCTGGACCTGCGCCCCGAGTGAGCCCAAACATGAGCCAGACCGCAAGACACCAGAAACTGGCCGAACTGGCCGGGGACATGCCCGAGATCCGGGCCATCCGCCACCGCATCCACAGCCATCCCGAGATCGCATTCGAGGAGCGCAGCACGGCTGCGCTGGTCGCCGAAAAGCTGGCCGAATGGGGCTTCGAGGTGGCCACCGGCGTGGGTACCACGGGCGTGGTCGGCACGCTGAGCGCGGGCACGGGCGGCCGCCGCATCGGCCTGCGCGCCGACATGGACGCCCTGGCCATGCAGGAAAAGACCGGCCTGCCCTATGCCAGCCGCATCGAGGGCAAGATGCACGCCTGCGGCCACGATGGCCACACCGCCATGCTGCTGGGCGCTGCCCGGTACCTGGCCAGGACGCGCAATTTCTCGGGCACGCTGCACCTGTACTTCCAGCCGGCCGAGGAGCGCGGCCATGACAGCGGAGCCGAGCGCATGATCGCCGACGGCCTGTTCGAGCGCTTTCCCTGCGATGCCGTGTTCGGCATGCACAACCATCCGGGCGCGGAGCTGGGGCACTTCATGATGCGCAAGGGTGCCTTTCAGCCGGCGACGGACAAGATCGCCATCCGCGTCATCGGCAAGGGCGGGCATGTGGCGCGCCCCCATCTCACGGTGGACCCGTCCGTGGTCTCGGCCAGCATCGTGATGGCGCTGCAAAGCATCGTCTCGCGCAATGTCGATCCCATGCAGACGGCGGTGCTGTCCGTGTGCTCGCTGCAATCGGGGGGCTTCTACGGCGTCATTCCCGACGAGGCGCGCATCGAGCTGAGCGTGCGCTGCTTCGATCCCGGCGTGAGGGTGCAACTGCGCGAGCGCATCGAGGCCATTGCCCAGGGGCAGGCGCAAAGCTATGGCGCCAGCGTGCAGATCGAGCACCAGCAGGGCTATCCGGTGCTGGTGAACACCGGGCGCGAGGTGGATTTCGCCGTGGAGGTCGCGCGCGAGCTGGTGGGGCCGCAGCGCGTGGACCCGGACTTCGGCCCGATCACGCCGGGCGAGGATTTCGCCTTCATGCTGGAGCGCCGGCCGGGCTGCTACCTGCGCCTGGGCAATGGCCTGTTCAGCGAGCACTGCCACCCCGTGCACCACCCGCGCTACGACTTCAACGACGACAACCTGCTGACCGGTGCCGCGTACTGGAGCCTGCTGGTGGAGCGCTATCTGGTGGACTGAGGCCGGGGTTCGGCGGCGGGCTCGGGGGCCAGGCCCGGGCCCGGACCCCACTCCATCCAGTCGTCGCCAAAGATCTCCACCGGGTGCTGTGTGCGGTCCGATCCGTTGCCGCAGGCCAGCTCGTCGCGGGCGCAGTAGCGGTCACATCCCCAGCAGGTGCGCTCGGGATGGGCGGGGTGGATGGGGAATTTCTTGGCCATGGCATCCAGCTTGGACCGCCATGGCCGCCAGGGTTTTGCGCTGGATCAGAATTCCAGGTTGTCGATCAGGCGCGTCTTGCCCAGGCGCGCGGCGCCCAGGGCCACCAGTGGTGCACCGGCCAGTTGCGCGCCCTCGGCGGGGGGCTGCAGGTCACGGCGCAGGCGCACGGTCAGGTAGTCGGGCTCCCAGCCCTGGGCGGCCAGGGATTGCATGGCCCAGGCTTCCAGTTCCGCCAGCGGCGCCTGGCCCGCACGCGCGGCATCGGCCAGTTGCTTGAGCGCCAGCGACAGCGCCATGGCCTGCTGCCGCTCGTCGTCGCTCAGGTAGCCGTTGCGCGAACTCAGCGCCAGGCCGTCGTCGGCGCGCGCAGTGTCTCCGGCCACGATGTTCACGGGCAGGGCGAACTGCTCGACCATGCGGCGGATCACCATCAACTGCTGGTAGTCCTTTTTGCCGAACACGGCCGTTCCGCCGCCGCTGGCGAAGAATACGGCCGAGAACAGCTTCATCACCACGGTGCACACGCCCGTGAAGAAGCCGGGGCGGAAATGGCCTTCGAGGATGTCGGCCAGCTGCGCGTCGGGCTGGATCTTGAAGGTCTGCGGCTCGGGGTAGAGATCGGCTTCGCGCGGGGCGAACAGCAGGTCGCAGCCTTCGGCCTCCAGCTTGGCGCAGTCGGCCTCCCAGGTGCGCGGATAGCTGTCGAAATCCTCGTGCGGCAGGAACTGCAGGCGGTTCACGAAGATGCTGGCCACGGCAATGTCGCCGTGCTGGCGCGCGGCGCGCACCAGGGACAGGTGGCCGTCGTGCAGATTGCCCATGGTGGGCACGAAGGCGGGGCGGCCCTTGCTCGACAGGATGGCGCGCAGGTCGGCGATGGAGTGGACGATTTGCATGGGAAAACCGGGGAACGGGAAAACGGGGAAGCGGGAAGCGGAAAAACGGATCGTGCAGCCTGCCGGACTACCAGGCGTGCTTGCTGTCGTCGGGGAAGCTGCCGTTCTTCACGGCATGCACATAGGCCTCGAAGGCGCCCTTGACGCTGCCCGCATCCGCCATGAAGTTGTGCACGAAGCGGGCCATCTTGCCCAGGTTCACGCCCAGCATGTCGTGCAGCACCAGGACCTGGCCGGCCGTGCCGCTGCCCGCGCCGATGCCGATGGTGTGGCAGTGCGGCAGCTCGGCCGTGAGTTCGCGCGACAGCTGTGCCGGCACCATCTCCAGCACCAGCATGGAGGCGCCTGCATCCTGCAGCTCCAGCGCATGGCGGCGCAGCGTGGCCGCGCCCTCGTCGCTCTTGCCCTGGACGCGGTAGCCGCCCAGCGCATGCACGGTCTGCGGCGTCAGGCCCAGGTGGGCGCAGACGGGCACGCCGCGCTCGACCAGGAACTGCACGGTGGGCGCGGTCCAGCCGCCGCCTTCGAGCTTGACCATATGGGCGCCGGCCTGCATCAGCTCGCAGGCGCTGCGCATGGCCTGCTCGCGGCTTTCGGCGTAGCTGCCATAGGGCATGTCGGCGATCAGCCAGGCCGTGCCCTGCACGCGGTGCAGGCCGCGCGCCACGCTGGCCGTGTGGTAGCACATGTCCTGCAGCGACACGCCCACGGTGCTGTGCAGGCCCTGGCAGACCATGCCCAGCGAATCGCCCACCAAAATGCACTCCACGCCGGCCGCGTCGGCCACGGCCGCGAAGGTGGCGTCATAGGCTGTGACCATGGTGATCTTCTCGCCGGCCTCGCGCATCTGCGCCAGGCGCGGAAGGCTCACGGGGCGGCGCTGGGGCAGCGGCGAGGCGGGAGGGATGGTGCCGTAGGGCGTGCCGGCGGTGACGGGTGCTTGGGTCATGGGGCGCTCGGAGGGGGATGGAATTGCCGCGAGTCTATGCGATGCGCGCGGGGGGCACCTGTCCCTGAGCTGTCCTTTGCTTTTCCGTCACCTTTCGGGCAGGCCACGCCATCGGCGCCACAGCGGAGACAGCAGGGCCACGAGCATGGCCGTGCTGGCTGCCACGGCAGGCGCGCCCATCAGCAGGTCCAGCCAGTGCTGGGTATCCGTCCAAGGGCCTGCGCTGCCGGTGGGTTGGGGCAACAGCAGTCTGGACCACTCATACCAGGCGGCGGCGAGCCATATCAGGGCCAGCGACATGCCCAGGGCCAGCAGGACCGCGCCGGCCCAGGGGCGCTTGAGCACACGGATGCGCAGCCAGGCGACCGATATCAGCGCGGCTGGAAACAGCCCCAGCACATAGAGGCTGGTGATTCCCAGCATCCCGGCCAGCACGCTGCCAAGCAAGGTCAGGACCAGGCATGCGCCCCAGGCCACCAGCTGCATGGCAGGCATCAGGCGCACCAGCACCAGGGCCAAGGCGAGGAAAAAGCCAGCGCTGGCGGCCGCCAGCAACTGGGACATCCTTGGCCATTCGTCGTCGCGGGACCTGTCAGCGCGCCGCAGATGGCTTTCCTGGTAGGTAGGCAGGGCGAGGCCGTAGCGCGCGTGCTTCCATTGCACATGCTGCAGCGTGCTCCACCGAATGTCGAACCTCTCCAGCGGGATGAGCCACTTGCGGTTGCTCTGGGACAGATAGACATCAAAGCATTTGCGCGGATCCGGCTCCAGATCCGAGGGACTGTTTCGCCCCAGGATCGGTTGGCAGTCGGAATCCTGTGCCCTGGATGTCTTCTCGCCATTCCCTGGCTGCGGGTTCGCGGCCAGGTAGGCGCGCCATTCCTCGGCCAGGGGGGATTGCAGCGCGCTGCGGTAGCTGGCCAGCAGGTGCTCAGCCTGGTCCTGGGCGGAGCTGGCAGACTGGCGCACATAGCCTCTGGCCTGCAATGGCTGGCCGTAGCGCTCCAGCGTCGCGGCAATCGCGGCCTGGTCTCCGCGCATCAACCAGACCAGGGCCTGGATGCTCGGGTACTTCGCCGGATCGACCTCCTCCTCGCGCAGCACACGTATCCATTCCACGAGCATGGCCGCCTGGCGTGGCGCGACGAGCGCCTCCAGGGCTGCGACTTGCTCGACAGTCTGGATCTGTGCACTGACATCCGTGTCCGACCATTGGCGCTGAATCCGCATTTCATAGATGGGCGAAAAGGCGATTGCAGGCGCGAACAATAGCGATAGGAACAAGGCTCCCCACAGGTACTCCCACCACAGGCCCCAGCGGCCCACGGGGGCGTGTTCGCGCCAGCGGTTGTGGATGCGCACGCGCAGCAACCACCACAGCGCCAGGCCGATCGCCACGATCCAGGCCACGACGGAGCCGATGTCCAGTGCCAATTGCTCGGGCGTTTGCTGTGCCGTGGACGCAACGCCGGGCAGGGAGCCCATCCAGCGCGCGGGTTCGGCCATCCATTGCATCCAAACGCCGAGCACCAGCACGCACCACAGCAGCGCCAGCGGCAGATACCAGTGCAGGCGCAGCTGCCACAGCAGGGGGCAGCGCATCAGCACCCATTGGTCCCAGCGGTTCGTCATATCGGAAAAACGTGGCATGGCTCAGTCCCTCACGAACAGGCGGCGGGTGGATGCGGTGATGTCGCGGAAATAGCGCACGGGCATCTGTGCTTGCACGGCCTGCGCCAGGAACTGCGCTGCCGTGAACGGCACGTGAAAGCTCACGATGTGGGTCTGGCCGCTGAGCTGGTGCGTATGGGATGGCAGCCGGTCCAGCCAGGGTTTCAGTTGCGCCATGGCCCAGCCGGTCTCGAATTCGATGGCGCAGCCTTCCATGGCGGCAAAGCTCTGCTGGACGCTGCGCGGCTGGCCTTGTTCCAGGAACAGCACCTGGTCGGCCACCTTTTCCACCTCGTACAGCTGCTGTGAACTCAGCACCAGGGCCATGGGTTGCCAGGGCGAGCGCGCCAGCGACTGTAGATCGGTCAGCAGGGTCTGCTGGGCGTTGATGTCCAGGTTGGCCAGGGGCTCGTCCAGCAGCAGCACGCGCGGCTGGCACAGCAGGGCGCGCGCCAGCTCGAAGCGCATCTTGTAGCCCGAGGACAGCTGTTTCCACTGGTGGCCCCGGAAGGCGCGCAGCCCCAGCTGCGCGATGACCAGCTGTACCAGGCAGATGTTGCGTGGGCCCACGGCGCCATGGCTGCGCGCGGCGAATTGCAGATGGTCCATCAGGCGCCCGCCCCAGACGGCCGGGCGCTGGGGGATATAGGCCAGCTGGGTACGCAGCAGGTAGGCATCGGCGGCAGGAACGCCCCAGTCCAGCTGCCCCGCGTCGGGCGCCAGATCGGCGGCCAGCAGGCGCAGCAACGTGGTCTTGCCGTTGCCGTTCTCGCCCACCAGTCCCAGGATGGTGCCGGGCTCCACGGCCACATCCACCGGCCCCAGCGCAAAGCCGCCGCGCCGGTAGCGCTTGACCAGTTGCCGTCCCTGTACGCGGTGCGCACGGTACGCAGGGTGCGCGCGGGGAGGTGCGGAGTCGGCCTGCAGCGCCTGGCCTGGGGCATGGGCGGCATGCAGGGCATCGAAGGCCTGCTGCACCAGCGCGCGGCGTGGCTCTGCGCCGGAATCGGCCGCAAGGCCATCCCAGGCATCCAGCGCAGTCAGCAGGCTCTGCTGCACGGCGGTTTCGGCCGGCAGGGCGGCGTCTATGAGTGCACGCCACGCGCCATGCCATTGCTGGCTGGCAATCGCCTGTTCCACGGATTGCGCCCAGGCCGCCACGGTGGCCTGCGGGCGCGCGGGTGGTCGTGCCGATTCGATGCTCGATTCCATGAAGCCCTCCCTTTTTTCTGTGCTGCGCGGTGCGGCCATCCGGGGAGCCGGACAGTGCGATTCCCGGCGCGCGACGAGTCTATGCGATCCCGCTATGCTGTACTTCCCGCGACGGACGACAGGGCCCGCACAGGCCCTGCGGATGCGCTTCAACGGTGTTGCACCATGTCCGGTTCCTTACAGACATCTCCGCTTCTTCCCGCCGTGGCCTGGCAGGGCCTGCGCCAGGTCCATGTGCTGCAAAGCCTGTCCGACGAGCGTCTGGCCGAACTGGCGGCGCAGTGCCGCTGGCAGCATCTGGCGCTGCACCAGACGCTGGAGGGCGCGTACACCGATCAGCGTCTCTACATGCTCGTGCAGGGCGGCTTGCGCGTCAGCAGCTATGCCCCCAACGGGCGCGGGCTCACGCTGGGCGAGATTGCCCAGGGCGTGTTCTTCGGCGGCCTGCCGCAGCAGCAGGCGGGCTGCACGGCCATGCCCCTGGTGGTGGAGGCAGGCGTCCCCAGCCTGATTGCCTCGCTGGCCCATGAGGATGTGGAAGCCCTGCTCATGAACGAGCCCCAGGTCCTGCGCGCCTTCATCGGCCGGCTCAGCGACCTGGCCGTGGCGCTGGCGCGCCGCATGGTGGATCTGGGAACGCTGTCGGTGCGCAGCCGCCTGCATACCCAGTTGCTGGAACGTGCCGAGCGCGCGGGCATCGACCAGGGGCAAGCCCTGCTGGCGCCCGCACCCCGGCAGACCGACCTGGCCCTGATGCTGGGCTCCAGCCGCGAGGAAGTGGCGCGCGAGATGTCGCGCCTGGTGCGCCTGGGCCTGCTGCGGCGCGAAGGCCGCAACCTGCGCATCTGCCATGTCGAAGGCCTGCGCGTGCTGCTCGAGGAAGCGCGCTGAGCCTTGTCTGCCGCGGCTGTTTCAAGCCGCGAAAAACACTGTTTCAGGAACGCGTGAATTCGCCTTCTGTCGAGGGGCGCACGGGTCAAAGGCAGCGGGCCGCCCGGGCCGGATGCGAAAACACGTGAGAAAACGCACAGACGAAGAATGCTGCAGCGCCGCATAGTACGTCCATGCCGTGAGGAAATGAATGCCGAGCGGCCTTTTGAAAGGATCTGACATGCGTACCCTCTCCGCTGCACTGGCCGCCCTGACCCTGGGCCTCGCCGGCACTGCAATGGCCCAAGAAGCCGTTTCCCCCTCGTCCTCCGCCACCGCAGGCCTGAGCCGCGCCGAAGTGCTGGCCGACCTCGAAATGTGGCACCAGGCGGGCATGACCTACCTGCCCTCGCCTTCGGCTGACCGCGACATCAGCTACAACTCGGCCGAATACCAGCGCGGCCTGGCCCGCTACCAGCAACTGCGCAGCGGCCCCGCCTACCGTGAGGCCGTGGCCCGCCTGGAAGGCCAGCACACCGTCACGCAGAAGTGATGTGAATGGATATGGGTCCGGCATGGTGCCGGGCCTGTTGGTGGAAAGCGTCCTTTCGGGATGCTTGGTTTGGCGCCCTTCGGGGCGCTTTTTTGTTTGCCTCGCTCTACACTGGGCGGCCCCGTGTCAGTGGCTGCTATCGATAGCGAAGCTGCTGATGCAAGTACAGCATGCGTTGACGGCCGTTTTGTGAAGTTTCTGATCGATTTTCCCAACCCCCATGACGGTTCGGCCGCCCGGCTGCGCCATGGCTTCGGGCCACCGCTGCGCAGCCTGGCCGCCCATGCGCCCGAGCAGGTGCGCGGTGTGCTTGAAGCCGTGCAGCAGGCCGCCCAGGCCGGCCTGTGGTGCCTGGGCTGGGTGCGCTACGAGGCGGCGGCGGCCTTTGACGCGGCCTACGCGGGCGCCTTGCATGCCACGCCGCCAGGCGAGCCGCTGGCCTGGTTTGCCGTCTTCGACGGCCCCCGGCCCTGGCCTGAAGACGCGGACGCAGTCGATGCCGGTCCTCAGGCGCAATCTCAGGTGCAATGGCAGCCCGGCCTGGAGCGCGCGGATTTCGATGCCGCCATTGCGCGCATCCACGAGGCGATTGCGGCCGGTGACTGCTATCAGATCAATTACACGGCCCAGTTCATGGGCCGGCTGCTGGGAGACATTCCATCGCTGTTCGCCGCGCTGCGCCGCGCCCAGCCCGGCGGCTACGTGGCCTGCATGGACAGCGGCGACGAGCAGGTGCTGTCCGTCTCGCCCGAGCTGTTCTTCGACTGGGATGGCGAGCGCATCCTCACGCGCCCCATGAAGGGCACGGCGCCGCGTGGCGCCACGCCTGAACAGGACGAGGCGAATGTCCAGGCCATGCGGTCCTCGCCCAAGGAGCGGGCCGAGAACGTGATGATCGTGGACCTGCTGCGCAACGATGTCTCGCGCATTGCCGAGCCTTTCAGCGTCCAGGTGCCGCGCCTGTTCCATGCCGAACCCCTGCCCACCGTGTGGCAGATGACGTCCGACGTGCAGGCGCGCACGCGGCCCGGCACCGGCCTGGCGGACGTGTTTGCGGCACTGTTTCCCTGCGGCTCCATCACGGGCGCGCCCAAGCGCCAGGCCATGCGGCTCATCCACGAACTGGAGTCGGGTCCGCGCGGCGTCTACTGCGGCGCCGTGGGCGTGGTGCGGCCCGGCATCGCCGCGGGGCGCGTGCACGCCACCTTCAATGTGCCCATACGCACGGTGGTGGCGCGTGGCACGGAACTGCGCTGCGGCATCGGCAGCGGCATCACCTCGGGCGCCGAGGCGCCTGCCGAATGGCAGGAATGGCGCCACAAGAGGGCTTTTCTGGACAAGGTGTGAAAGGGCGTGCAGCCATGGCGGATACGGACTTCGATTTCGACATTCTGGAAACCCTGGCCCTGCGGGATGGCGGTTTCATCCACCTGCAGCGCCATGTGACGCGCATGCAGGACGCGGCGCGGCATTTCGGCCGGCCCTGCACGGATGCCGTGCTGGAGCAGGCATTGCAGCAGCTGCGCCAGGCGCATGCCAGCGGCCACTGGCGCGTGCGCCTGGCGCTGGATGCCGCGGGGCGCATACAGACCCAGGCGGCGCCGCTGCCGCCTTCCGCCACGCCTGTTCGGCTGGCGCTGGCCGACCGGCCCATCGCCAATGCGGTGGCGCGTGGCGACTGGGTGCGTTTCAAGACCTCGCGCCGCGCGCACTACGACAGCCTGCAGCCCACCGATGCCTCGGTGTTCGACACCGTGCTCCACAACGAGGACGGCGAGATCACCGAGGGCACGCGCGGCAACATCGCCGTGCTGCTGGCGGGCCGCTGGGTGACCCCGCCGCTGTCCAGCGGCCTGCTGCCCGGCGTGGGCCGCGCGGTGGCGCTGGACGAGGGCCGCGTGGTGGAGCACCCGGTGCGGCTGGACGATCTGCCGCGCGTGCAGGGCTGGGCCTTCGTCAACAGCCTGCGCGGCTGGCTGCCGGCAGTTCTGCGCTGAACTGCAGGCCGGGGCGGAACTCATGGTTTTCAGGGATGGATTCCACAAGGCAATGTCAGACAATCGGTGAATATTGTTGAGCAATATCATTTTGATTGTTGGCTGATGCCTGTCTCCCTTGAGATCGATCCATGCATGAATTCCGTATTTCCCGCCGCGCGCTGATCAGCGCCGCGGCTGTCCTGGCGGCGGGCCCGCTGTGCGCCCAGACCACCTATCCCAACAAGCCCATTCGCATCGTCGTCGGCTACGCGGCAGGCGGCTCGGTCGACCTGGTGGGGCGCGTGGTGGGTGACATCCTGGCCAAGCACCTCAATGCGACCGTCGTGGTCGACAACGTGCCCGGTGCCGCCGGCGTGGTGGGCGCGCAGCGCGTGGTCGGTGCCAAGGCCGACGGCTATACCCTGCTCGCAGGCTCCAGCAACGAATTGGCGGGCACGAAGTTCGTCAACGCCGCGCAGAAGTACGACCCGGCCACGGACCTGACCGGCATCGCGCTGACCGGCGTGCTGCCCAACCTGTGGGTGGCCGGCACCAAGATGCCGGCCAGGACCATCGACGAGTTCATCGCCCTGGCCAAGGCCCATCCCGGCAAGTACAGCTACGGCAGCCCGGGCATCGGGTCCACGCCGCATTTCTCGGGCGAGCTGATCAAGAAGATTGCCGGGGTGGACATCGTCCATGTGCCCTACAAGGGGTCGGCCGCGATGACCAGCGACCTGGCCGGCGGCAACCTGGATTTCGCCATCGTCTCTCCCTCGGTGGCGGCTCCGTTCATCCAGAGCGGCAAGATCAAGGCCCTGGGCGTGACCACGGCCCACCGCATCGCCATGATGAAGGACGTGCCCGCACTGGGCGAGAACGCGGCGCTCAAGGGCTATGCGCTGAGCGGCTGGTTCGGGCTGGCGGGACCCAAGGACCTGCCTGCCGATGTGGTGGCCAGCCTGCAGAAGGCCTTGAAGGCGGGCCTGGCCGATCCGGCGATGCGCGCGCGCCTGGAAGGGGCGGGCATCATTGCCGCCACGGGCGACGAAAACCTGGGCCAGATCATCCGTACCGACATGGGCAAGTACGCCGAACTGGTCAAGTTCGCCAGGATCACGCCGGAAAACTGAAGCAGGGCCGGCCGCCATGAAAAACGCCTCGTTTCCCGAGGCGTTTTTTCATTCGGGCCTGTGTAGGGCATGCAGGGACAGCAGCCCCTCGAACGCATCGCGCAGCGGCTGCAGCGACGGGCCGGCAGGCGCCAGCCGTTGCAGCGCGCAGGCCGCTGCCTCCAGCGTGGACAGCTGGCCCGGCGCATGGGCCTTGCGCAGGGCGCCGTAGCGCGAGGCGGGAAGGTCGCCCTGCAGTGCCAGGCGCGGCAGGGCCTGCAGGCCGGGGTTGAGGTAGAGCATCTTGCGGCTCTTGCGCCAGGTGGCGTCCAGCACCACCAGGCGCAGGTCCTCGGGGCATGGCGCGGGCTGCGGCCAGGGCGCTTGCCTGGCCAGGCCCAGCTGATCGCCGTGCGGCGTTTCCGGATAGAGCAGTACGGCCTGCCGCGGGGCGTCGCCGGCCTGCCAGGGCGCGTGCAGCAGTGCCTGCAACTGCGCTGGCTCGAAGGCCTCGCCCACCGCCAGGCGGCTGGCGGGCAGGCACAGGTGCAGCAGCCGGCCCGTGCCCTTGGCCTGCAGTTCTTCCTCGGGATGCTGGAGCACCAGCAGCTGCACCGCATGCGGCACCGGCTGCACCAGGGGGCATAGGCAGGTGCGCTCAGGGCGCAGGCATTGCGCGCAGCGTGCGCGGGTGCTCACGGCGGACAAGGCCCGACGCCTGCCTTACAGGCGACACTTGTAGTAGCTGGGCTTGTCCATGTCGGCGATTTCCACGCTGAGCTGGACCATCATGCCGGCCGGCTGGGGCGTGAGGCGGCGCAGCACCGCGGCAATGCCTTCGGACAGTTCCTTTTTGGCCGTGTCGGTACGGCCCGCCAGCAGGCGCAGCTGCACGTGGACGAAGCCGCGGTTGGCCGGTGCCGAGCCGATCTCGAACTGGCTGACCGGCAGCAGGCGGGCCTTGACGTCGGCCTCGTCCAGGATGCTGGGGTGGCCGCAGACGAAGGCATTGAGTTCGGTCAGCAGTTGCTGGCCGGGCAGGCCGGCGAGGTTGTCGGTGTATTCGACGTAGAGATGGGGCATGGATGTCTCCGTTCCGGTGGTGAAGAGGGATTCAGGGGAGGGGTGGGACCAGGCGCGAGACCTCGTCCAGCGCCGTCAGCAGCAGCTGCACGTCGATGCGCGTGTGGGAGGCAGACAGCGCAATGCGCAGCCGCGCCGTGCCTTCGGGCACGGTGGGCGGGCGGATGGCGGGCACCCACAGGCCGCGCTCGCGCAAGCCTTCCATCACGGCCAGGGCCGTGGCGTTGGAGCCTATGACCAGGGCCTGCACGGCGGTGCGCGAAGGCAGCAGCTGCCAGCCCGTGCGCGCCAGCAGCGGCGTGAGGCCGGCGCGCAGCTCTGCAATGCGTTCGGCCAGGGACTCGCGGCGCTCGTCCTCGGCCTCGATCAGGGCCACGCTGGCCTGCAGCGCGCTGGCCAGCATGGGCGGCGCGGCCGTGGCGAAGATGTAGCTGCGCGTCTTTTGCAGCAGCCATTCGACGAGCATGTCGCTGCCCGCGACAAAGGCACCGGCCACGCCAGCGGCCTTGCCCAGGGTGGCCATGTAGAGCACGCGGGGCGAGGCGTTTGCGCCCGTCAGTCCCGCCTCGGCCAGGCTGCCCCGGCCTTGTGGGCCGAGCACGCCGAAGCCATGCGCGTCGTCGAGCAGCAGCAGTGCGTCGTACTGCTCGCACAGCGCCAGCAGTCCGCGGATGTCGGCCACGTTGCCGTCCATGCTGAACACGGCATCGCTGATGACCAGCTTGCGGCGGGCCGTGCTGGCGGCCAGTTGCGCGGCCAGGTCGCCCAGGTCGGCATGGGCATAGCGGTGGACCTGGGCGCGCGACAGGCGGGCGCCGTCGATCAGGCAGGCGTGGTTGAGCGCATCGGAGAACAGGGCATCGCCAGCACCCACCAGGGCCGGCACGATGCCGGCATTGGTGGCGTAGCCCGCATAGAAGTAGAGCGCACGCGGCAGTTGCACGAAGTGCGCCAGCTGTTCCTCCAGCGCGGCGTTGGCCGTGCTGTGGCCGCTGACCAGGGGCGAGCCGCCCGAGCCCACGCCAAAGGCCTGGGCGCCCGCGCAGGCGGCGCGCACCAGGGTGGGGTGTCCGGCCAGGCCCAGGTAGTCATTGCTGCAAAAGGCCAGCATGGGGTGGCCGTCCACCTCCATGTGGGCGCCGCTGGCGGCGCCCTGCAGCGGCGCCGTGGCGCGGCGGCGGCGGCGCAGGTGGGCCGCGTCGAGCTCGGCGATGCGCGCGGGGATGTCGTCCAGCCAGGAGCCGCTCATTGCCATTGCTCCGGCAGGGTATAGGTGGTGGCGCGCGGGTCGGGGTGCTGCTGGAAGGGGATGTCGGCCAGCAGCGGCGCCTGCAGTTGCCGGTCCAGGTGCTGGCGCAGCCAGGCCATGTTTTCCTCGGGCACCAGCATGGCGGGGTCCACGCGGCTGGCAATCCAGCCGGCCAGGCGCAGTCCGCGCGCGCGAATGGCCTCGGCCGTGAGGGCAGCGTGGTTCAGGCAGCCCAGCCGCAGGCCCACGACCATGACCACGGGCAGGTCCAGCGCGCAGGCCAGGTCGGCGCCCGAGAGCTGGTCGGACAGCGGCACGAGAAAGCCGCCCGCGCCTTCCACCACCACGGCGTCGGCCTGTTGGGCCAGGCGCCGGTAGCTGTCCACGATGTGTGCGATCTCTATGGAGCGGCCCGCGCGCTGCGCGGCGATGTGCGGCGACATGGGATCGGGCAGCAGCACGGGGTTGTCCAGTTCGGGCGGCACGGCCAGGGTGGAGGCGGCGCGCAGCGCCAGCGTGTCCTCGTTGGCCCAGCCGCCCTGGCCGTCGGGCTCGGCGCCTGCGGCCACGGCCTTCATGCCCACCACGCGGGCATGGTGGCGCGCCAGCGCATGCAGCAGCCCGCAGGAGGCCAGGGTCTTGCCCACGCCCGTGTCGGTGCCGGTGACAAAGCAGCCAATGGTGCGGTGGGCGTTCACGAATGGTTCTCCTGGGCCAGGGTGTCTTCAAGGGCGGCCAGCGCGCTGGCCGCCAGGTGCTGCACGGCCTCTTCGTCCAGCAAATAGGGCGGCATGGCGTAGAGGGTGTTGCTGATCGGGCGCAGCAGCAGCCCGCGCTCCAGTGCGGCTGCGCTGTAGCGGCGCGAGAAATCGGGCAGGGAGGTCTGCACATCCCAGGCCCAGATCATTCCCTGGCGCCGTGCGTGGCGCACGCGGGCGTGCTGGTTCAAACGGGTGAAGGCGCCGTCCAGCCTTTGCGCCAGCGCGAGGTTGGCGTTGATGGCATCGGTCTGCTCGAACAGCTCCAGCGTGGCCAGGGCCGCGCGGCAGGCCAGCGGGTTGCCGGTGTACGAGTGCGAGTGCAGGAAGCCGCGCGCCACGGAATCGTCGTAGAAGGCGGCGTAGACGGTCTCGGTGGTCAGCACGGCCGACAGGGCCAGCGTGCCGCCCGTCAGGCCCTTGGACAGGCAGATGAAATCCGGCCGTATGCCGGCCTGCTGGTGGGCGAACATGCTGCCCGTGCGGCCGAAGCCCACGGCGATCTCGTCCACCACCAGGTGCACCTCGTAGCGGTCGCACAGGGCGCGCGCCAGGCGCAGGTATTCGGGGTCGTGCATGGCCATGCCGGCCGCGCACTGCACCAGCGGCTCGACGATGAGGGCGGCCGTCGTCTCGTGGTGCTGCTCCAGCCACTGGCGCAGGCCTTCGGCGGCGCGCCGTGCCACATCGACCGGGCTTTCGCCGCCTTGCGCGCCGCGTGCATCGGGGCTGGGCACGGTGTCGGCCAGGCGCACCAGGGGCGCATAGGCTTCGCGGAAGAGGGGGATGTCGGTCACGGCCAGCGCGCCCACGGTTTCGCCGTGGTAGCCGCCGGCCAGGCCGGCAAAGCGGCTCTTGGCGGGGCGGCCCAGGTTGCGCCAGTAATGGGCGCTCATCTTGAGGGCGATCTCGGTGGCCGATGCGCCGTCGCTGCCGTAGAAGGCATGGCCCAGGCCGGTGAGCGTGGCCAGCCGTTCGGACAGCTCGACCACGGGCGCGTGCGTGAAGCCGGCCAGCATCACATGGTCAAGCCGGGCGAGCTGGTCGGTGAGCGCGGCCTGGATGTGCGGATGGCTGTGGCCGAAGAGGTTGACCCACCAGGAGCTGACGCCATCCAGGTAGCGGCGCCCTTCGGTGTCGTGGAGCCAGGGTCCCTGTGCGCGCGCGATGGCGATGGGGGGCGCGGCCTCGTGCCGCTTCATCTGGGTGCAGGGGTGCCACACAGCCGCAAGGCTGCGGGCGGCAAGCGATTGAGTCATCGCGCGATTGTCACACCGCAGCGCAGCTCACAGCTGCTGCGTGGGCACGTGGTGGCGCAGTTCGACCTGGCGGTTGGCATCGTCCACGAAGACCAGCTGCGGCTGGTGCGTGGCCACGTCGGTCTCATGCACCTGGGCGAAGGAGGCAATGATCAGCAGGTCGCCCACGGCAGCGCGGCGCGCGGCCGAGCCGTTGACCGAGATCATGCCGCTGCCGCGCTGGCCCTTGATGGCATAGGTGACGAAGCGCTCGCCGTTGTCGATGTTCCAGATGTGCACCTGCTCGTTCTCGACGATGTTGGCGGCGTCCAGCAGGTCCTCGTCGATGGCGCAGGAGCCTTCATAGTGCAGCTCGCATTGCGTGGTCTTGACGCGGTGGATCTTGGATTTGAGCAGGGTGCGGAACATGTTTTGTCTCTCGAGGGGCGCTTTGCGCGGTCTTGATGGGGCCTGGGCTGGCAAAAAAAGCCACCAAGTCTATATGCGAAGGAGAAATCCCATGAAGGCCGTGAAGTTGTTCAACGGCAGTGGCGCCGCTGCGGGACTGGGTTCAGTTCAGGTCCAGCACGCAGCCATCGCCGATGCTGTCGCGCCATACGCGGATGCGGCTGGGAGCGGGCTGCAGGTCGGCCAGGGAATCGGCAATGAACAGGCACAGGTTTTCCAGCGTGGGCTTGCCCAGGCCGGGGATTTCGTCGAGAAAGCGATGGTCCAGCGCGTCGCCCAGGGTCTTCAGGCGCGAGCGCAGGTAGCCCAGGTCGATCACCATGCCGTTGTCCGGGTTGCGCGGGCCGGTGACGCTGACCTCGGCGTAGTAGGTGTGGCCGTGGATGCGGCGGCTGCTCTCGGTCTCGATGGCGCGCTCCAGCGTGTGGGCGGCATCGAAGAAAAAGCGCTGGTGAACGGTGAACTGCATGGCAAAAATCAGCGGATGCCGGTGAGCTTGTGGGTCTGCAGGCTCAGGCGCCAGGCCGGGCGCTGCAGGCATTGCGCTATGCAGGCGGCCGTGTTGTCGGCCTGCAGGACGTTGTCCATGGGCTGCAGGAAATAGCGGTCGAAACGGGTGCCGGCCTCGATGGCCTGCAGATCGAAGCCGGGCTGCGGCCAGACCAGCTTGAGCTCCTGGCCGCTGCGCTGCACCCATTCGGCGCCGGCCTTGGGGCTGATGCACAGCCAGTCGATTCCCTCGGGCGCGGCCACGGTGCCGTTGCTTTCCACGGAAATGCGAAAGCCGCGCGCATGCAGGGCGGCGATCAGGGGCTCGTCCACCTGCAGCAGGGGCTCTCCCCCGGTCAGCACCACCATGCGGTGCTGGCTGTCGGCGGCCGGCCATTGGGACAGGATGCGTTCGGCCAGGGCGTCGGCCGTGGCGAACTTGCCGCCCAGCGTGCCGTCGGTGCCCACGAAGTCGGTATCGCAGAACTGGCAGATGGCGCTGGCGCGGTCCTGCTCGCGGCCGGTCCAGAGGTTGCAGCCTGCAAAGCGGCAGAAGATGGCCGGCGTGCCGGCCTGGCCGCCCTCGCCCTGCAGGGTGTAGAAGATTTCTTTGACGCTGTAAGTCATGGTGCATGGAGGCCGGTGGAGCCGGCCTGTCGGTGTGCGCGTGCCTGTATCCGTGCCCGCTAGACGGGCGTATAGGCCAGGCGCACGTAGATGGGCGCAAAGGCTTCGGCCTGGGTGATCTCGATCAGCGTTTCCTTGGCCAGCTCCAGCAGGGCGATGAAGGTCACGACCAGCACGGTCGAGCCTTTCTCGGGCTGGAACAGGGTCTCGAACTCGACGAAGCGCCGGCCCTGCAGGGCCTTGAGCACCTGGCTCATGTACTCGCGCACCGAGAGTTCCTCGCGCGTGATCTTGTGGCTTTGCACGAGCTTGGCGCGCTTGAGAATGTCGCGCCAGGCCGATTGCAGCTCGGCCACGTCCACATCGGGAAAGCGCGGCTGCAGGTTCTGCTCGATGTGGATCTGGGCCCGGAGGAAGTCGCGTCCGTAGTGCGGCACCTGGCCGAGCTGGTGGGCAGCGAGCTTGATCTGCTCGTACTCGAGCAGCCGGCGCACCAGCTCGGCGCGCGGGTCCTCTGCCTCTTCGCCGCCTTCCTGCTTTTTGGGCGGCAGCAGCATACGCGACTTGATCTCGATGAGCATGGCCGCCATCAGCAGGTACTCGGCCGCCAGTTCGAGGTTGCGGCTGCGGATCTCGTCGACATAGCGCATGTACTGGCGCGTCACGTCCAGCATGGGAATGTCGAGGATGTTGAAGTTCTGCTTGCGGATCAGGTACAGCAACAGGTCCAGCGGCCCTTCGAAGGCTTCGAGGAAGACCTCCAGCGCATCGGGAGGGATGTACAGATCCTGCGGCAGGGCGAACAGCGGCTCGCCGTACAGGCGCGCCAAAGCCACCTGGTCGATCACGACCGGGGTGCCGTCGCCAGGAGGGGGGGATGTGGCGGAGGCGCCCGCAGGCGCCAGCGCGGATTCAGCCTCGGCCATGCCTTGCTGCCTGGGCGAATGCCGCATGCGCAGGGTGCACGGTGGGAACAGGCTGATTTTTCATCGCATGGGCAATCAGGAGTTCGTCTGGTAGACGTAGGGCTTCTGGTCCACGCGGCCGGCGCGCAGGTCTTCCCAGACTTCGTGGTTCACGTCCTTGTCCCACAGCAGCGAGCGGCCGGCCAGCTGCTGGCTGGGCAGCTCGGGCTTTTGCTTCTTCAGGTCGTTGATGAAGTTGGTGGCGTCGGAGCGATAGTCGGGGCGGCGAAAGAATGACATAGTCTGATAACCTCTTGAATCGCGTGATTTTACCGGGACACCGCCGATGAACCTAGTCTCCCGTCTTCTGGGGGTTGCCGTGGCCGTGATGGGCATGCTCTCGCTGCCCGGCTGCGATCCCCAAAACATCAAGGAACTCGAAGAAGGCCTGTCCACCGAGGCCGACGTCCGCGCCCGCTTTGGCGAGCCCGAACGCATCTGGACCGAGCCGGACGGCTCGCGCACCTTCGAGTACAACCGCCAGCCCGCCGGCAGCCGCAACTACATGATCACCATCGGCACCGATGGCCGCATGAGCGCGCTGCGCCAGGTGCTGGCGCCGCACAACTTCGAGAAAATCCGCCCCGGCATGGACGAGGAGCAGGTGCGCCGCATGCTGGGCAAGCCCGCCAAGATCACGCCCTACCAGCTCAAGCAGGAAACCGACTGGGACTGGAACTACATCGATCCCCCCACGCGCGACATGGAGTTCACCGTGACCTTCGGCCCCGACGGCCGCGTGCTGCGCAGCGCCGGGCGCGAGAAACTGCACGGCGGAGCCTGACAGCAGGCCCCTGCAAGCATCCTGCGATGCGCTGTACCCTGCACGCCACAGCGCGCCGGGGCAACAGTCTCTAGAATCCGGGTTTGTACCTATGACACCCCATGGGTACGGTGAAGGCCCCGAACCGGGGTCTTTGCGACGATAGATCTGTCATCACCCCGACAATGTCCACGCCTTCCCTACCCGCTGCCGCGCCTGCTGCGCCTGTCCCGGCCACCGCTTCGCTGCGCCATGGCCTCTTCGAGGATGTCCAGGCCCTCTTCACCGGAACCCTGTTCGTGGGCATCGCCATGATGATGTTCGCCCAGGCGGGGCTTTTGACGGGAAGCACGGCGGGCCTGGCCTTCGTGCTGCACTACGCCACGGGCTGGCCGTTCGGCCTGGTCTTCTTCGCGATCAACATCCCGTTCTACTGGTTTGCCTGGACGCGCGTGGGCCGCACCTTCACGGTCAAGACCTTCATCTGCGTGGGCGCGCTGTCGCTGATCACCGAAATGGGGCCGCGCCTCATCCACATCGACTACCTGCACCCGGCCTTTGCCGCCATTGCGGGCGGCCTGCTCATGGGCTCGGGCCTGCTGTTCCTGGCGCGCCACCGTTCCAGCCTGGGCGGCGCCACCATTGCCTCGCTCTACCTGCAGGACCGCTACGGCATCCGCGCCGGCAAGGTGCAGATGGCCATCGACTGCTGCGTGGTGCTGCTGGCGCTGTGGGTCGTGCCCTTCGAGCGCGTGGCCTGGTCGGTGCTGGCGGCCGTGATCATGGGCGTGTTCCTGGCCGTGAGCCACCGGCCCGGGCGCTACGCCGGGCAGTAGCCTCAGGGCGTCAAAGGCTGCCCATCGGGCGTGCGGTAGCGGACCGTGATGCCGCTGTTGTCTGCGGCTGCCCCGTCATCGCTCATCGCATCGACGGCCTTGCCCACTCCCTTGCCGACGATTTTTACCGTGCCCACGGCCGCATCCGCGGCCAGCCCCACGGCCGAGGCCGTGACGCTGACCGCCGTGGCGGTCACGGCCACCACGGTGCAGCCGGACAGCAGGGCGGTGGCGCACAGGCAAAGAAAAGCCCCCAGGGCCGGGGACCGTGAGGGCTTGCGGGACATGGATGCCTTGCTTCAGTGGATACGCATGCCGGGCGTGGCGCCTGGGAAAGGCTCCAGCACATAGATGCCGGGATTGCTTTTCTCATCGGCGTGGCTGGCTGCCAGCACCATGCCTTCGGAGATGCCGAACTTCATCTTGCGCGGCGCCAGGTTGGCCACCATCACGGTGAGCTTGCCCTGCAGCTGCTCGGGCTGGTACATGCTGGAGATGCCGGAGAACACGTTGCGTGTCTTGCCTTCGCCCACGTCCAGCGTGAGCTGCAGCAGCTTGGTCGAGCCTTCCACGGGCTTGCATTCCACGATCTTGGCGATGCGCAGGTCCACCTTGGCGAAGTCGTCGATGCTGATGGTTTCGGCAATCTCCTCGCCGCCGGGCAGGACCTTCTCGACCACGGGCTCGGGGGCCTCGAACAGGGCCTCCAGCTGCTTGACGTCCACGCGCTGCATCAGGTGCTTGTACAGGCCGATGGCATGGCCGGCGCCCAGCAGGTTCTGTGCGTCGGCGAACTGCAGCGGCGCCACGTTGAGGAAGCCTTCCACCTGTTCGGCCACGGCCGGCAGGATGGGCTTCAGGTAGATGGTCAGCAGGCGGAAGGCCTCGATGCAGGTGGTGCACACGTCCTGCAGGCGGGCGTCCATGCCTTCCTGCTTGGCCAGCTCCCAGGGCTTGTTGGCATCCACGTATTCGTTGACGCGGTCGCACAGCTGCATGATTTCGCGCACGGCGCGGGCCGTGTCGCGGTTCTCGAAGGCCTGGACGACGGCCTCGCTCTGGCCGCGCAGCTGGGCCAGCAGGGCCTGGCCGTCTTCGCTGACCGTGCCCAGCTTGCCGTCGAAGCGCTTGGCGATGAAGCCGGCCGCGCGCGAGGCAATGTTCACGTACTTGCCGATCAGGTCGGAATTGACGCGGGCCATGAAGTCATCGGGGTTGAAGTCGATGTCTTCATTCTTGCCGTTGAGCTTGGCGCCCAGGTAGTAGCGCAGCCACTCGGGGTTCATCTGCAGGCCCAGGTACTTGAGCGGGTCCAGGCCGGTGCCGCGGCTCTTGCTCATCTTCTCGCCGTTGTTCACGGTCATGAAGCCGTGCACGCAGATCTTGGTGGGCGTCTTGCGGCCGCTGAACTTGAGCATGGCGGGCCAGAACAGCGTGTGGAAGGTGATGATGTCCTTGCCGATGAAGTGGTACTGCTCCAGCGTGGGGTCGGCCATGTAGGCCTCGTAGTCCTCGCCACGGCGGTCCAGCAGGTTCTTGAGCGAGGCCAGGTAGCCCACGGGCGCGTCCAGCCAGACGTAGAAGTACTTGCCCGGCGCATCGGGGATCTCGATGCCGAAGTAGGGCGCGTCGCGCGAGATGTCCCAGTCGCCCAGGCCCTCGCTGGTCGTGCCGTCCGGGTTGGTGCGCACGCCGAACCATTCCTTGATCTTGTTGGCCACCTCGGGCTGCACATGCAGGCCGTCCTGGGTCCACTCGGTCAGGAACTCCACGCAGCGCGGGTCCGACAGCTTGAAGAAGAAATGCTCCGAGCTCTTGAGCACGGGCTTGGCGCCGGACAGCGCCGAGTAGGGGTTGATCAGGTCGGTGGGCGCGTAGACGGCGCTGCAGACCTCGCAGTTGTCGCCGTACTGGTCCTTGGCGTGGCAGCGCGGGCACTCGCCCTTGATGAAGCGGTCGGGCAGGAACATGTTCTTCTCGGTATCGAAGAACTGCTCGATGGTGCGCGTCTCGATGAAGCCGGCAGCCTTCAGGTCCCTGTAGATCTGCTGGGCCAGCACGTGGTTTTCGGGCGCGTCGGTGTTGTGCCAGTTGTCGAAGGCGATGTGGAAGCCGTCCAGGTACTGCTTGCGGCCTGCGGCGATGTCGGCCACGAACTGCTGGGGCGTCTTGCCGGCCTTCTCGGCCGCAATCATGATGGGCGCGCCGTGGGCGTCATCGGCACCCACGAAGTTGACCGCGTTGCCCTGCATTCGCTGCGCACGCACCCAGGTGTCGGCCTGGATGTATTCCATGATGTGGCCGATGTGGAAGTTGCCGTTGGCGTACGGCAGGGCGGTGGTGACGAAGAGTTTGCGTGCGGTCATGGATGGCGGCTTTCTCGGGGGAACCTGACATTCTAGAAGGGCTGGGCGGTTGTGGGGCGGCGATGGCTTTTCCGTGCAGGCGGACATACGGGGAGTTGTTGCGGGCCTTCGCTGCGCCAGGCCTGTTGGCTGCAGGCCGTCAGTTGGCGACCAGCGGCCGTTGCCAGCCCAGGAACTGCTCTATGTCGCTGCGCCGCGCCAGCGCGTCGCGCCGGCCCAGGGCCATGAGTTCGCGGGTGAAGCTGCGCTCGAACAGCAGGTAGCTGGCCAGGGCGGCGCCGCGCGGGTCACTGGCGTCCTGGCGCACGCCCAGGGCGCCCAGCAGGGTGCGCATGGGCAGGGGCAACTGGCCCACGTGGCGCGCGGCGATGGCGTCTATGCGCTCGGACGGCGAGATGACCAGCAACTGCAGCGGGCGCAGCCGGCTGCGTTCGCGGTCGGCGGGGGGGATCAGGGCCAGCGTCTGGTTGATGCGCTCGGCGCGCTCCACGTCCAGGGACAGGGCGTCCAGGAAGATGCTCGACAGCGTGTGGCCCGCGATGTGGGCCAGCGACGGGTAGCTTGCGCCTTCTGGCGGCGGCCTGGCCGGCGGCTCGGTGCGCCGGCCCGCGCCCACGACGAGGATGCGCTCGGCGCCCAGGTGGATGGCGGGCGCCAGCGGCGCGGTCTGGCGCATGGAGCCGTCGCCGAAGTATTCGGTGGCGCCGTCCAGCGGCAGCGGCGTGGCCGGAAAGATGAAGGGGATGGCCGAGGAGGCCAGCAGGTGCGCGTGCGTGATCTGGGCGGCGGCGGCCTTGCGCTGGTTGCGCACCCAGGGCTGGAGCTGGTCCTGCGCCTGGCAGAAGGTCACGTGCTCGCTGGTGGTGTAGCTGGAGGCGGACACCGCCAGCGCACGCAGGTGGCCGTCCTCGATCAATTGCGGCAGGCGTTCCAGCGGAACCAGGCCGCGCGACAGCAGCCGGCCCAGCGGCTGGTTGTCCAGCAGCGAACGCGGGCGCATGCGGCCCCAGCGCGCCAGGGCCCAGCCCAGCGACAGCAGGGTCAGCCAGCGCGCGCCGCTGCGCAGCACGCTCAGCGAGTCGGACAGGTAGATGTCTTCGGGCCGCAGGTTGCGCCAGATGCGCGACATGCGGCGCACGGCCCGGTCGAAATGGTCGCTGCCGCAGGCCAGGGCCGCCGCGTTGATTGCGCCGGCCGAGGTGCCGACCAGGATGGGGAAGGGATTGGGGCCATGCTGCTGGCCGCAGGCGCGGCGTATTTCGGCAATGGCCTCCAGCACGCCGGCTTGGTAGGCGGCGCGGGCGCCGCCGCCGCTGAGCAGCAGTCCGGTGCTGGGGGGAGGGAGGCTGGAGTCGGGTGAGGGCGCGGCATCGGGCATGCCTGGAGTGTGCCGCGCGCCGGCCGTCATCAGATCAGGGGATGACCCCGAAGGGATCAGGCCTTGGCCAGCAGGGAGCCCAGGTCCTTGCCGGAGATCAGGGCGATGCCCTGCTGCTTGGCCCAGGCGGCTGCATTCTCGGCCGGCGGCTGCAGCGACAGGTAGCAGACCGTGGCCGCATCGCGCGCCTGGCCTGCGGCCAGCAGGGCGCGCAGCGGCTCCATGCCGTGCACGCCGGCCTTCCAGCGCTTGGCGCTGGCCACGGTGGTGCGGCCTTCGCGTTCCAGCACGAAGTCGGCGCCGTCCTTGTCGGACAGGCGGGTCACGGTGTAGCCCTCGGCCTGCCAGGCGCGATCGAGCCGATCGGCGAACTCGCGCCAGCTTTGCTGGGCGGCGATCTCCAGGGCCTGCTCCACCTTGGCGGGGCTGGGCGCGCGCAGCTGGCGCCAGGCGGCAACGCAGCCTATGCCGAAGAAGGGCAGGGCGGTGATGGCGGCGAACGGCGCGATGTCCTTGGGCAGCAGCGCCGTGGACACCAGGGTCACCAGCGCGGCCAGCGCGATGCTGATCCACCAGCGCGAGCGCAGCAGGATCGCGAACAGGGAGTTGTGGGCCATCTTGAATTTCACGGGGCGGATCTTTCGCGGAAAAAGGCGGGAACAGGGGCCGCAAAGGCAGCAAGGCCCGCATTGTCTCGCGTGAGCGAGGGGATGGTGCCTTGGATAGACTATCCGGCTCTAGGAGTAATCAAAGCAATGGCAGTCACAGAACAAGCGCTCTTGGCCGCGCTCTCCAGCGTGCTCGACCCCCACACCGGCAAGGACTATGTGAGCACCCGCGCCCTGCGCAACCTGCAGGTCACGGGGGCCGACGTGGCCTTCGACGTGGAGATGGGCTATCCGGCGCAAAGCCTGGTGCCGGCGCTGCGCGGCCAGTTCGTCGCGGCGGCCAAGACCGTCGAGGGCGTGGGCAATGTCTCGGTCAACATCACCTCCAAGGTCGCCGCGCATGCGGTGCAGCGCGGCGTGCAGCTGCTGCCGGGCGTCAAGAACATCATCGCCATCTCGTCCGGCAAGGGCGGCGTGGGCAAGAGCACGACCACGGCCAACCTGGCGCTGGCGCTGGCCGCCGAGGGCGCGCGCGTGGGCATCCTGGACGCCGACATCTACGGCCCCAGCCAGCCCATGATGATGGGCATCTCGGGCCGCCCCGAAAGCCCCGACGGCAAGACCATGGAGCCCATGGAAAGCCACGGCGTGCAGGTCATGTCCATCGGTTTCCTGGTCAACAACGACCAGGCCATGATCTGGCGCGGCCCCATGGCCACGCAGGCGCTGGAGCAGATGCTGCGCCAGACCAACTGGAAGGATCTGGACTACCTGCTGGTGGACATGCCGCCCGGCACCGGCGACATCCAACTGACGCTGGCCCAGCGCGTGCCCATGACGGGCGCCGTGGTCGTCACCACGCCCCAGGACATCGCCCTGATCGACGCCAAGAAGGGCGTGAAGATGTTCGAGAAGGTGGGCGTGCCCATCCTGGGCCTGGTGGAGAACATGGCGGCCCACGTCTGCACCAACTGCGGCCATGTGGAGCACATCTTCGGCGCCGAGGGCGGCAAGCAGATGGCGGCCGAGTACGGCATCGACTACCTGGGCGCACTGCCCCTGTCGCTGCAGATCCGCCTGCAGGCCGACAGCGGCAAGCCCACCGTGGTGGCCGAGCCAGACAGCGAGGCCGCGCAGATCTACAAGAAGGTGGCGCGCGACCTGGCCGTGAAGGTGGCGCTCAAGGCACGCGATTTCACGAGCAAGTTCCCCACCATCACGGTGAGCCAGGGAACCTGACCCTTTTGGCGCTGCCGGCATGAACCTGCTGACCTCGATGCGGTATCTGGCGGCGCTCAACGAGCACCGCCATTTCGGCCGCGCGGCCCTGGCATGCCACATCACCCAGCCGGCGCTGTCCAATGCGCTGCGCGCGCTGGAGGAGGAGTTCGGCACGGTCATCGTGCGCCGGGGTCGCTCGTTCGCGGGCTTCACGCCCGAGGGCGATCAGGTGCTGGCCACGGCCCTGGCCATGCTGCGGGCCGAGGAAGGCCTGCGCCAGGAACTGAGCGCCGCCGCCGGCGCGCTGCGCGGGCAGCTGCGCATGGCGGCCGTGCCCACGGCCATGCCCATGCTCACGCGCTTTGCGGCCCTGCTGCGCGAGCACCATCCGGGCATCACGCCCGTGGTGCTGTCCATGAGCTCGGCCGAGATCGAGAGCGGGCTCGAAGACCTGTCGCTGGACCTGGCCCTGGGCTACAGCGCGCGCATGCCGCCGCGCGGACCGCGCCTGCAGTCCTGGCCGCAGTACGAGGAGCACTACTACCTGCTGTGCCGCGAGCGCCCCGAGTGCCGCGATGGGCAGGGCGAGGGCCGGCCCTTTGCCTTTGGCGCCGACATCGCCTGGCGCGAAGTGGCCGGCATGCCGCTGTGCCTTCTCACGCCCGACATGCACAACCGCACGGTGATCGACGAGGCCTTCGCCGCCGTGGACATGGCCGTGCAGCCCGCCATGGAAACCAACTCCGTGCTGACCCTGGTGATGGCCGTGGCGCAAGGAACGGATGGCATGACCACCGTGCTGCCCGGCGCCATGGTGGCCACGGTGCGCCACATGCCGGGCCTGGTGGCCCGGCCGCTGCGCTCGCCCGAACTGGTCACGCCCATAGGCTTCATGGCCCAGCAGGGCGTGGCGCCCACGCGCGCGCTGCAGGCGGCGCTGCAACTGCAGGACGACGCCGGTTGGCGTGCGCAGTGCCTGCGGCATGCGGGGGCGCTGAAAGACTAGGCGGGCTGTGCAGTCTCTGGCGTGGCGTTCGGCGCGGCATTCAGTGCGGCGCGCACCACGTCGGGCGTGAACGGCGCGGCGTAGAAGCGCCGGCCGGTGGCGTCGAACAGCGCATTGGCCAGCGCGGCCGGGCCGGGGACCGAGGCCGATTCGCCTGCGCCCATGGGGGGCTCATCCTGGCGCGGCATCAGCACCACTTCGATGGGGGGCAGGTCGCGGAATCCGATGATGGGGTAGCTGCCCCATTCGCGGCTGGCCACGCCTTGCGCATTGAAGGCGACCTTCTCCATCAGGCTGCGGCTCAGGGTCTGGATGACGTTGCCGTGGATCTGGTGGCGCACGCCGTCGGGGTTGACCATCATTCCCGTGTCCTGGCCCACGACCAGGCGCCGCACGGTGATGCGGCCGCTGGCGGGGTCCACGTCGATGTCGATGACCCAGGCGGCCCAGGCCGCGCCGAAGCCGGGAAATCGGCTGTGGATGTAGCGCGCATAGGCCACGCCGCGCCCGTGCAGCAGGCCGTCGGCGCCGGGGCGGCCCCGGCTTCCCGGCTGGTTTTGCTGCCAGTCCGCGTGGCGTGCCGTGGCCTCGATCAGCTCGACGGCGCGCGGGTCATCGAGGTGGCGAACACGGTAGTCCACGGGGTCGGCACCGGCCGCATGGGCCAGCTCGTCGATCATGCAATCGTGGGCAAAGGAATTGGGCAGGGCCGAGACGCCGCGCAGCCAGGACGAGCGAACGATGGGCGCCATGTCATGGCAGGTGATGCGCTGGCTGGCATAGCGGTAGGGCGGCACGGCCGTGCGGTCGCCCATCTCCAGCGTGCGCGGCTCGCCCGGGATGCGGCCCGTGAGCAGCAGGGCCAGCAGCGGCGCGTCGTTGGAGGGGTAGCGCACGGCAAAGTCGTAGGCCAGCAGTTCGCCCCGGGCATCGATGGCCGCGCTCACGTCCATGAGCTGGGCCGTGCCCTTGGGCTCCCACTGGTGTTCCTGCTCGCGCGTGAGCTGTACGCGCACGGGCGCGCCCACGGCCATGGACAGCAGGGCGGCGTCGGCGCAGACATCGTCGGCGCAGTTGCGGCCGTAGCAGCCGGCCGCCTCCAGGCGCACGATCTCGATGCGGTCCTCGCCCAGTTGCAGCAGGCGGTCCAGGTCGGTGCGCAGCATGTGGGGGTTCTGCGTGCCGGCCCAGAGCTTGAGACGGCCCTCGCTGAAATCGGCCACGGCGCAGGACGGGCCGATGGAGGCATGCATCTGGTAGGGCCAGACGTAGCTGCGGCGCAGTTCGGTGGCCGCACCCGTGCCGACGCCCGCGAAGGCATCGTCCACGGACCCCTGGTCCACCAGCGAGCGGTGCTGGGCGGGATTGGCGCGTATCGCCGCAGCCAGATCGGATAAGTCAGGCGCTGGCGGCACGGCCTGCCATTGCACGCGCAGCGCGCGCATGGCGGCAATGGCCTGTTCCTCGCGGTCGGCGACCACGCCGACGAAATCACCTTCGGTGACCACCTGCACGTTGCCGGGCAGGTGGGCCACGGAGTCGCGCTCCACGGCCACCAGGCAGCGGCCGATGAAATCGCCGCCGTCACGGCCCGGGTGCGGAGGGCGGATGACGCGGCCATGGCGCATGCCGGGCACGCGCACATCGTGCACAAAGCTCAGCTCGCCCGTGGCCTTGGCGGGGATGTCCACGCGCGCCGCGCCACGGCCGACGAGCCGGTATTCGCTGGCGGGCTTGAGCTTCACTTCCTGATCGGGCGGGGCCAGCGTCAGCTGCAATTGCTGGCCGCGCAGCAGATCGCCATAGCCGAGTTCACGGGCATCGCTGCCATCGGCAAAGCGCACCAGGCCTTCGCGCGCCTGGAGCCGGTCCGCTGCCACGCTCCATTGCTGCGCGGCCAGTGCCAGCAGCTGCTCGCGCGCCTGGGCGGCGGCGCGGCGCAGCGGCACGGCCGAGATCTGGATGCTGGCGCTGGCAATGGTCGGGCCCTGGTTGGGCGCGGCGGCCGTGTGGCCCAGCACCATGTCCAGGCGCTCCAGAGGCACTTCGAGTTCTTCCGCCACGATCTGCGCCAGCGCCGTGCGTATGCCCGTGCCCAGGTCCACATGGCCGTTGAAGGCCAGGGCGCGCCAGCCCTGGGGCGCGGCTTCGTCGGCCAGCACGGCCACGAAGACCTCGGGCGTGGACTGCACATAGTCGGTGGCCGTGCCGGGCTGGCCGGGCGCAGGGCGCGGCGGCGCCACGGGCTGGCGCACCACGAGCAGGGTGTCGGCTCGCGTGAGCAGCTGTGCGTGCAGGGCTTGGGGCTGGGGCAGGTTCATGGGGCGGTGTTCTTCGCGGGCGCGCTTTCAGGCGTGCCCTGTGCATGTTATGCACTCCGGGGCCGGCTGCGCAGGGCCGGCCCCATAGGCGCGTTGGCGCGGTGGGATCAACCTGCGGCGAGGGCGTCGGTGTCGGCGATGGCCTGGCTCAGCGGCATCACGGCCGCGTACTTCTGGGCCATGTCGAACAGATTGGCTTCGTGCGGGCCCAGGGCGCGGTCGCCGCAGCAGTCGGCCACCACCAGCGGGCGAAAGCCCGACTGCATGGCATCGACCACGCTGGCGCGTACGCAGCCGCTGGTCACGCAGCCGGCCACCAGCAGGGTCTGCACGCCGCGCTGGGCCAGCCAGGGTGCGAGCATGGTGCCGAAGAAGGCCGAAGGCGTGCTCTTGCGCACCACGTATTCGCCAGCGGCCGGGGCCAGCTGGGGCACGATGGCGCTGTTGGGGCTGTCTTCCTTCAGAGTCAGCATGCCGGGCACCTTCAGGCAGAAGATGTTGTGGTCGGCATCGTCGTCCGAGAACACGATGCGGCTGTGCGCCACGGGCCAGCCGCGCTCGCGCGCATGGGCCAGCAGGTGCTGCGTCTGCGCGATGGCTTCGGGGATGTTGCCGCCGCCGAAGACGGCCGGGTCGGCAAAGCCGTTGACGAAGTCGATGATGAGCAGGCCGAACGGGGCCTTGAGCGGCAGCGGCGTGCCGAAGCCCTGGCGTGCATAAACCGAGATGTCAGCAGAGATGTCGCCCTGCACGCCCTCGGTGGGAACGCTCTGCGTGCCGGTGGCCTGGCCGGTGGTTGTCGTGGTCATGCGATGTCCTTTCCTTGCTTGGATCTTTTGGCGGCGCGCGCCAGTCCTTCCTCGTCCTGCACCACGCCGTCGATGACCGTGGGCTTGCCATCCAGCGCCACCGAGCAGTGGCGCATGGGAATGTCGATGTGGCAGGCCGTGGTGCGGCTGCCCCCGGCCTCGTTGTTGGGGCCCATGGACCACAGGAAGTTGCCCTCGAAGGCGCGGGCGTCCATGCCGATGTGGGTTTCCTTGTTGTAGTGGGCCAGCATGGACCAGTGGGCGCGCGGCTGCAGCCCCCAGCCGATGTGGGAGACGGCGTAGGCCTCCGGGTCCTCGTAGGAGGCCATGTACTCCTTGAGGATGTCGGCCTGCAGGCCGCCGCTGATGCGCGTGACGTAGCCCTTTTCGATGACGAGTTCGATGGGCTCGGTCACGTAGTCCTTCATGGGCAGCAGGATGTCGCCCCGGTCCAGCACCACGCGGCCGTTGCTCTCGCCCTCGTCGGGCCAGGTCAGCACGAAGCCGCTGGGCCAGTGGTCCCAGCGGCCGGGCTGGTCCACGAAGCCGTATTCGCAGATGGCCGGGAAGCTGCCCAGGCGGCAGCGCAGGTCGGTGCCTGCGGCCGAGGTGATGTGCATCTGCCCGGCCGCCTCGATCAGCTTGGATGCGGCCTGCACGCGCGCGCGGTCGCCCTCGGTGGGCACCAGGCGGCACAGCACCTCGGGCGGCTCGACGGCCAGCAGGATCTTGGTGCCGGTCTGCAGGATCTCGTGCTGCTCGGGCGAGAACAGCAGAGTCATCAGGTCCAGCACCAGGTCGCTGGCCTTGAGCGCGGCGATGGCGGCGGGGTTGCCGGTCAGTGGCGTCGTGCCCAGGTAGGCCAGCGAGTCGCGGCTCAGTGATTTTTCGGCGTTGACGGGCGGCAGGTCCAGGCGGTTGACGCGCGCACCCATTTCGCTGGAGGCGGCAATGGCGCAGCGCAGCGTCTGCGGGTGCGTGTCGGCGCCCGTGAGCACGGTGACGGTCTGGCCGGCTTCGAGCCGGGACAGCGTGAGCACCTGCTTCCAGGCGTGGATCAGATCGATATCGCTGACGGACATGGTCGGCTCCTTGGTGTCGCGATGGATGGGAGTGGGCTGCGGTTGGACATTCAGTCCACCCGCGCGCCGAGGAAATCGCCCAGGGCCACGTAGAACCCGGCCTCGTTGTCCCAGGGGATCATGTGGCCGGCGTTGGGCACGCGCACATGCTCGGTCTGGGGTGCCAGGCCTTGCCACTCGGCCACGTCCTCGCTGCGCACCACGTCGCCGCGCTCGGCCGTGACCAGCAGCAGCGGGTGCTGGATGCGGGGCAGGTCGGCATGGATGTCGTCACGGCCGAAGTCCTCGAAGCTCTGCACGATGGCCGGCTCGTGGCAGGTGTGCAGCCACTGGGCGCGCAGCTGGCGCTGCTCTTCGGTCCAGGTGGGGCAGAAGGCGCGCATGGCCTCGGCATCCATGCCCAGCGTGGCCTGGCGGATGGAGTCCACATACCAGGGCAGGGCGGCCGGGTAGGCGCGGCGGCCGGGGCCGGAGACCGGCGGATCGACGATGACCAGGCGCGTGAGCCCCACCGGCTGGCAGCGCGCGGCGCGCACGGCGATGCGCCCGCCCATGGAGTGGCCGACCAGCGCCCAGCGCTGCAGGCCCAGGGCCTGGGCGAAGGCGGCCACGTCGGCGGCCTGTGCATCGAGGCTGTAGTCCAGGCCCGGGCCCGAGGACGACAGGCCGCGCCCGCGCACATCGAGCACGTAGGTGTCGAACTGGCGGCCCAGGTGCTCGGCCACGAAGCCCCAGGTCACGGCCGGGCTGGTGATGCCGGGGATCAGGATGACGGCGTCGCGCTGCGCGCGTTCGCCCTCGGCGCCGCCGTAGCGCAGGTAGTGCTGGCGGATGCCGTTGGCATGGACGTTGCCGCCGTAGCGGAATGTGCTGGGGGTGGGGGAGCTGGAGTGGCTGGTCATGCGTGTGTTCCTCAGGCCTTGGCTGCGCTGGTGCCGGTGTCGTAGGGATAGGCGCCCGACAGCAGCGCACCCGCGCCCGGCACCACGGGGTCCAGCCCCAGTTCCTTGAGGATGGCATAGGTGGTGGCGATGGAGGCGGTCAGCACGGGCTTGCCGGTCTGGGCCTCGACCTGGGCCACGGCCGGCAGCGAGGGCATCTGCACGCAGGCCGACAGCACGATCACGTCGGCGTCGGCGTAGTTCATGCCGGCCACGATGCCGGGCAGCTTGGCGGGGTCGTGGCGGCCCACGTCCAGGTTGTCGGGGATCTCCAGCGCGCGCCAGTCCACGATCTCGAAGCCTTCGGCGGCCACGTAGTCCATGACCAGCTGGGTCAGCGGAATCATGTAGGGCGCCACCAGGGCGATCTTCTTGGCGCCCATGACCTTGAGCGCTTCCACCAGCGCGCCGGCGCTGGTGATCACCGGGGCGGTGGCGCCATTGCTGGCCGTGCGCTCGGTCAGGCGCTGCTGCGAGACGCGGTGGTAGCCCTTGCCCATGGCCATGATGGCTACCAGGCAGGCATAGCCGAGCACGTCTACGCGCGCGTCGCTCAGCTCCAGCGCGCAGCGGTCGCTTTCGGCGTCCATGGCGGCCAGCTCCTCCTTTTGCACCTTCTTCATGCGCATGCGGCTGGAGTGGAAGGTGAAGCGGTCCTGCGGGCGCAGCGTGGAGTGGGCCTGCAGCATGGCCGGCACCTCGGTCTCCATGGTGGTGTTGGAGCTGGGGACGATCTGGCCGATGCGGAACGTTTTGGTCATGGACTTGCCTTTGCGAAGTTTCGAGGGTTTTTGATCAGAATCAACTGAGTGTGTACGCTTTATTCTTGCAAAAGACGTGCCGCCTTGCAAATGAGAATTTTCTCGGGGTTTGTACTGATTTGGTGCAGAAATTGCACCAAAAATGGCGAACTTCAATTTATTCTGCCGCCCTATGGTGCATGCGTCGATTTGAAAATTCAAGCGCATACACCTGAATTAAGTGTTTTGTTGCCTGGCACGCTTCCTGCTATACACCCTGCAAGGACGCGCCGAAGCAACGGTTGCCCCGTCTGGCTTTCAACATTCCTGCAAGGAGAAAACTGTGTCTCAATCCCCTCGAATCGCCGTTGTCGGCGCCGGTCTCGGCGGGGCTGCAGCTGCCAAGCTGCTGCTCCAGGAAGGCTTCAATGTCCGCGTCTATGAGCAGGCGCCCAGCTTCTCGCGCCTGGGAGCCGGCATCCACGTCGGGCCCAATGTGATGAAGATCCTGCGCCGCATCGGCATCGAGGACGCGCTCAACGAGCAGGGCTCGCATCCCGACTACTGGTACAGCCGCCACTGGCAGACGGGCGACGTGCTGGCCCAGATCCCGCTGGGCGACTACGCCGTCAAGGAATACGGCGCCAGCTACCTGACCGTGCACCGTGGCGACTTCCATGCGCTGCTGGTCGAGGCCCTGCCCGACAGCGTGATGGCCTACGGCAAGTTCCTGACCAAGGTGGAGGACCGCGGCAACGTGGTGGTCATGCACTTTGCGGACGGCACGACCGAGGAGGCGGACATCGTCATCGGCGCCGATGGCGTGAACTCCCGCATCCGCGAGGAACTCCTGGGCCCCGAGCTGCCCAAGTACGCGGGCTACCTGGCCCACCGCGCCGTGTTCCCCACGCCCGAAGTCAAGGCCGGCATGCTGCCCTTCGACGCCTGCGTGAAGTGGTGGAGCGATGACCGCCACATGATGACCTACTTCGTCACCGGCAAGGCCGACGAGCTGTACTACGTGACCGGCGTGCCCGTCGAGAAGTGGGACCTCAACGACCGCTGGCTGGAAAGCAGCAAGGAAGAGATGCGCGAGGCCTTCTCGGGCTGGCATCCCACCGTGCAGGCACTGATCGACGCCACCGTGGAAGTGACCAAGTGGTCGCTGCTCGAGCGCGATCCGCTGCCGCTGTGGAGCCGTGGCCGCCTGGTGCTCCTGGGCGATGCCTGCCATCCCATGAAGCCCCACATGGCCCAGGGTGCCGCCATGGCCATCGAGGACGGCGCCATGCTGGCGCGCTGCCTCAAGGAAGTCGGCGCGCACAACCATGAGCTGGCCTTCGCCCTGTACGAAGCCAACCGTGCCGAGCGCGCGAGCAAGGTGCAGCGCATCTCGCACGACAACACCTGGCTGCGCACCAACGAAGATCCGTCCTGGTGCTTCGGCTACGACGTGTTCAACGTGCCCCTGGTCGAGCCCAAGGTCAAGGCAGCGGCCTGATACTCGCTGCCTTGCCGGACGAGGGGAGGGGAGGGAATCCCCCCCTCCTGTCCGGCCGCAGAACGCCGACATCCTGAACCGCAGCCAAGTTGCAAGAGCCTCGTCCCATGGGAACCCCAGTCCATCCAAGCAGTACACCCAGCCCCATCCGCCTGCAGGTCAATGCACGCGCATGCGAGGTGCCGGCAGCGCCCGGGACGGCGCTGCTGCATGTGCTGCGCAATGACCTGGAGCTGAACGGGCCCAAGTACGGCTGCGGCCTGGGCGAATGCGGCGCCTGCACGGTGCTGATCGATGGCGTGGCCGCGCGTTCCTGCGTGATCCCCGTGCGGGCGGCCGTGGGCCGCGAGGTCACCACGCTGGAAGGCCTGGGCTCGCGCCAGTGCCCCGGCCCCACGCAGCAGGCCTTCATCGACTGCCAGGCGGCCCAGTGCGGCTACTGCCTCAACGGCATGATCATGACGGTGGAGGCCCTGCTGCGCCGCAACCCCAATCCCACCGCGCAGGAACTGCGCAACGAGCTGCACCACAACCTGTGCCGCTGCGGCACGCATGTGGAAATCATGCAGGCCGCCCTGCGCGCCGTGCAGCTGCGTGCGCAACGCGCCGCGCTGCAGGCGCCCTCCGTTTTTCCATCTTCCAGCGCGGGCGAGGTCCAGCCATGAGCCCGGCCGGCAACACACCCGCCCTGCCTTCCGACCTGCTGCACGGCCTGGCACTGCGCCCGCCCGTCGCGGCCTGGGACGGTCTGCGCTACCGGGGCAGCGTGCCCCTGCATGCACGGCTGCAGGACGCCCAGGCCATGGCCGGCGTGGTGGCTGCGGTGCAGCGCGGGCATTTTCTGGGTGTGGTGGCCGTGGCGCCTGTCCATGCCCGGCAGGCCGCTGCCAGCCTGGCCCCTGCCTGGGACGAACGACAGGAAGCCAGGGCCGCCAGCGCGCCCCGTGCTGCCGGCAGAACCGACAAGGCTGACAAGGCCGACCTGCCCGATGCCGGCCGCTATGTCTGGCGCATGGCGGCGCCCGTGTCTTGCGAGGGTGCCGCACGCGCAGCCGTGTGGTGCCTGGACGGCCATGCCAGCGTCTGGCTGCCGCCCTGCGACGCCGATGTGCGGCAGATGATCGGCCGTGAACTGGCCGCATTGCTGCAATGCCCCGAGTCCGCGCTGCGGCTGTTCAGCCTTCCGGCCACGGCGGCCGGCACCCCGCATGTGCTGGATCTCATGGACGCAGCGGCCGATGCGGCCCTGCTGTCCCAGGCCGTGGGCCGGCCTGTCAGCGTGGCCTGCGAGGCCTGGACTGCTGCGGGCAGCGCAGACAGCCGGGAGCTGGTGCTGCGCGTGGATGCGCGGCCTTCGCAAGGGCTTGAAGCCGACACGGCGGTGCAGCCTCAGCCGGGCAATGCATCGCCGCAGCCAGACCTGCTGCTGTCCGACACGCCCTGGGCCGTGCGCCCCAGCATGGCGCGCCTGTTGAGCCAGCCCGAGCTGGCGCGCGCCGCGGCCCTGGCCACCGTGCTCGATGCCGGCGAAGTGCATGAACGCCGGCAGGCCGCCAGCCTGCGGCATGCCGGCGTCGATGATCTGAATGCCGCCCAGGTCTTTGCCCGCGAAAGCCACTGGCATGAGCAGGCGCTGGACCAGGGCCGTGACCCGCTGCAATGGCGGCTGCAGCACCTGCCCGAAGGCCCGGTGCGCGATCTGGCCCGGCAGGTGGCCGAGCGTGCGCAGGCATCGCAGCAGGCACCATCCCACCAGGGTGCCGACGGCCGCCTGCTGGGCCGGGGCTTTGCCACCGCCCAGCTGCAGACCCTGGATGCGCAGGGCGCCGACCTCCATGCCTGGAGCGCCTGGGTGGCCGAGGTGGCCGTGCACCCGCAAACGGGCGAGATCGAAGTGACCCGCGTCGTGGCCGGCCATGACAGCCGCAGCCTGCAAGCGGCGCAGGCTGCCAGCACGCGGCCCGAGATCGTCCAGCAGGACCCGCAACTGCTGGCCGATGCGCGCCGGCTGCTGGGCGCGGCCCCCGCTTTTGACGACTGGGCAGGGTCCACAGCTTCCGCTGCTTCTTTCGATGTGATCGCCAAGCCCGGCTCCGACCTGGCGCAGCATGCGCCCGGCGATGTCGCGGTCATCCGCCAGGGCGATCTGGCGCTGGATGGCGTGGCCACGCTGCCCGCCGCCGCCGCCATTGCCAACGCCATTCACCATGCGACAGGCGTGCGCCTGCGCGAAGTGCCCTTCCAGCCAGAGCAACTGCGCCTGGCCCTGGCGGGCGAGGGCGCCGGCAAGCCCGGTGCGGCGCGGCCCGGCCGTGGCTGGGGCTGGCTGGCCGCAGGCGCCGCAGGCCTTGCCGGCATGGCCGCCATGGTCTGGCCGCTGAAGCCGGCCCTGCCGCTGACCGACGGACCCGATGTTTCCCTGTACTCGCCGCAGGCCCTGGAGCGCGGCCGCCTGGTGGCGGCTGCGGGCGACTGCGTGGTCTGCCACACCGCCCCGGGCGGCGCGGCCAATGCCGGCGGCTTCGGGCTGGAGACGCCGTTCGGCACCATCTACTCCACCAACATCACGCCCGACAACGAAACCGGCATCGGCCGCTGGTCCTACGCGGCCTTCGAGCGTGCCATGCGCCACGGCATCCACCAGGATGGGCGCCAGCTGTATCCGGCCTTCCCGTACACGGCCTTCGCCAAGCTCAGCGATGGCGACCTGCAGGCCCTCTACGGCTATCTGATGTCCCAGCCCGCCGTGAAGGCCAAGGCGCCCGAGACGCAGCTGGCCTTCCCCTACAACCTGCGCCCGGCCATGGCGGGCTGGAACCTGCTGTTCCACGACGCCACGCCCTTCAAGGCCGACCCCGCGCGCAGCGCCGAATGGAACCGGGGCGCCTACCTGGTCGAAGGCGCGGGCCACTGCGCGGCCTGCCACTCGCCGCGCAATGCGCTGGGTGCCGAAAAGACCGGCATCCACTACCTGGGCGGCGGCGAGGCCGAAGGCTGGACGGCGCCCGCGCTCAATCAACTGGCCGGCGGCAAGCTGCCCTGGAGCCGCGAAGAGCTGTACCAGTACCTGCGCACCGGCTTCTCGGCCCGCCACGGCGTGGCGGCAGGCCCCATGGCGCCCGTCATCCACGGCCTGGCCCAGTTGCCCGAAGCCGATGTGCGCGCCATGGCCACCTATCTGATGGAACTGCCGGGCCAGGCCCCTCAGGCTTCCCAGGCCGCCCCGGCCATGTCGCCACCGGCGCCGGCCGCCGTGCAGGCGGCGGCGCCTGCGGCCCCACCTGCCAGGGCCCTGGACCGCCACGCCAATGGCGAGCGCATCTACCAGAACGCCTGCGCGGTCTGCCATGAGGCGGGCAGCGGTCCCACATTGTTCGGCGTCAAGCCGCAGCTGGCCCTGAACACCAACCTGCATGCGGCCAGCCCCGACAACCTGGTCCAGGTGATCCTGAACGGCATACAGGCGCCGGCCGACGATGCGCTGGGCTACATGCCCGGCTTCGGGGACAGCCTGGATGACAGGCAGATCGCGGACCTGCTCGGATATTTGCGCGAACGATTTGCACCGGAGGAAAAAGCTTGGCCAGACGACACGAAGACGATTAACCGGCTGCGCATGCAGGCACAGGCGCATGCGCACTGAGGGCGGCAATGGGCAGCAATGGGCGGCGGCAGGGGCGATGCCGCGGATATGGACACCTTGCCCTGGAATCTCTCCAGGGCCTGGGTCCTGACATCTGATGCTGGGGACGGGTGATGGGCAACAACGGACGGCGCTGTCGATGTGCGGCCTGTCCGCAATGCGCCCATCGCCCGGATGCAGAGACCGACATCCGGAAATTTTTCATCGGGCCATGGAGATGGCGCCGAGGGAGCGGTTCGCTCCGGATGTGTGAAGGGTGGAAGGCACGGCAGGAGACGGCAACACAAGCTGAACGGCCTTGCCTGGGAAAAGACAGATTCAACAATTGCGATGGCTAGAAAAGGAGTCCCTGCATGTCATCTACATACATTTCGGTGGAAAAAGGCATCCAGACAGCGGGTGTCGGCAAGTTCCAATATCGGCTGTTCGTCATCTTCGGGCTGGTCTGGCTGGCCGATGCCATGCAGGTGCTGTCCATCGGCTTCAGCGCGCCGTCCATTGCCAAGACCTTCGGCAAGACCGTGCCCGAGGCGCTGCAGACCGGCACCTTCTTCTTCATCGGCATGCTGATCGGCGCCTTCGTCTTCGGCCGCCTGGCCGACCGCATCGGGCGCCGCCCGGTGCTGATGATGGCCGTGGTGATCGATGCCTTTGCGGGCGTGGCCTCGGCCTTTGCGCCCGAGTTCGCCTGGCTGCTGGTGCTGCGCTTCATCACCGGCATCGGCGTGGGCGGCACGCTGCCCGTGGACTACACCATGATGGCCGAGTTCCTGCCCAGCGACCGCCGCGGCCGCTGGCTGGTGCTGCTGGAATCGTTCTGGGCCGTGGGCACCATCTTCCTGGCCATCCTGGCGCTGGTGGCCGTGTCCTGGGGTGACGATGCCTGGCGCGTGATCTTCTTCGTGACCGGACTGCCCGCGCTGATCGGCGTGGTGCTGCGCTTCTACATCCCCGAGTCGCCCATGTTCCTCAACCGCAACGGCAAGTCCGAAGAGGCGCGCAAGGTGCTGCAGCGGGTGGCCAAGGTCAACGGCACCACTGCGGAAATCCCCGCCCTGCAGCCTGAAAAGCAGGAGCGCAAATCCATCCTCGCGCTGTTCAACGGCGACCTGCGCCGCCGCAGCCTCTCGCTGTTCCTGGCCTGGGCGCTGATCTCCATCGCCTACTACGGTGTCTTCGTCTACCTGCCTGTCAAGCTCAGCAGCGAGGGCTTCGCCTTCATGCGCGGCCAGGTCTTCCTGGTGGTGCTGGCCCTGGTGCAACTGCCCGGCTTTGCGCTGTCGGCCTATGGCGTGGAGCGCTGGGGCCGCAAGCCCACGCTGATCGGCTTTTTGCTGCTCAGCGCCGTCGGCTGCATGTTCTACAGCCTGGGCTCGTCGCCCTTCGTGGTCATCGGCTCCACCCTGCTGATGAGCTTCTCGCTGCTGGGCACCTGGGGCGCGCTGTATGCCTTCACCCCCGAGGTCTACCCCACCGACCTGCGCGCCAGCGGCATGGGCATGGCCGGCGCCGTGGCGCGCTTCGGCGGCCTGTTCGCCCCGGCCATCATTGCGCCCATCATGGCCACCCACTTCACCCTGGCGCTGGCCGTGCTGTCCGCCATGCTGGTGGGCGGCGCCCTGTCGATCTGGGCCGTGGATGTGGAATCGCGCAACCGGGCGCTGGATTGATGACGGCCTGAGCTGACTGAAAGGTCGGCTCAGCAAAAAGGCCAGAAGGATTTTTCCTTCTGGCCTTTGTTTTTTGGGGAGGCTGCAACGGCTCAGTCGGCCTCGCCACCTTCCAGCATCTTCTTGAGCAAAAAATCCAGCGCCAGGCGCTCGGCCGGATTGAGCTTGCCGTAGGTGCTTTCGGTGATCTGCTTGGCGAAGGGCTCCATGTCGCGCACCAGGTCCTGGCCGGCCTCGGTGAGGTTGATGACGACCTTGCGGCGGTCGATGCGGTCATGGTCCACCTGCACCAGTTCGCGCTGCTTGAGCCGGTCCACCACGCCGCGGATGGTGGCCTGGTCGATCACGGTGGCCTTGACGATGTCGGCCAGTGAGCTGCCGCTGTTGTCGCGCACGGAGCACAGCACCACGAATTGCGCGGCCGTGAGCTGCGAGTCGGGAATGTATTGCTGGAAGAGTGCAGTGTGGCGCTGATAGACACGCCGCAGCAGGTGGCCGATCTGGTCTGAAAAATGATAGCCATCCTGTGGCGTCATGGCTGATGGCGGGTGGTTCATGGTGCGCGTGAGCTTATCAAAATTCACACCAAATACCGTGTGATTTGCGACAAGCCGGGCGCATTTGCCGAGTGGCGCAAACCCGCGCTGGCTGCGGCATGCGCAAGACCTGGGGCAGCAGGCGCAGCACTGCCCGGCGGCTCATTTGCCGATTGAATGGCGCAATCATCCGTTTGAATTTGACGGCTTGCCCGGCAGGCCTTGAAATGGCATGAGAGACAAAGCGCCAGCGGACCGGACCGCGCCGCTCCCCACAACGAAAGCCAGCAGGGACACCCATGCCAGCCACACAAGGGAAGATCATTCCCATTGCCGTCCTCAATGCCGCTGTTGCCGGCAGCGCACTCGGCGCCCATGAGCGCGAGGCCGTCGAGCACGCCATTGCCGTCCACGCCCTGCGCCCCGGCCCCCTGATCGAGTTGCTGCACGCCGTGCAGGACATGCTGGGCCATATCCCCGAAGCCGCCGTGCCGCGCATTGCCGATGCGCTGAACCTCTCGCGTGCCGAGGTGCATGGCGTCATCTCCTACTACCCCCATTTCCGCAGCACGCCAGCGGGCCGCCATGTGCTGCAGGTCTGCCGCGCCGAGGCCTGCCAGTCGCGCGGTGCGGACGCGCTGCTGGCCCACGCAGGCCAGGCGCTGGGCTGCGGATCGAGTGGGCACGGGCATGGGCATGGAACCAGTGCCGATGGCGCCGTCACGCTGGAGCCGGTCTACTGCCTGGGCCTGTGCGCGTCATCGCCTGCCGTGATGCTCGATGGCCAGCCCCATGCGCATGTCTCGGCCAACGGACTGGATGCACTCATCGCGCAATGCCGCCAGCCGGAGCAGGCCGTCGAGCCGGTGGCCCAGCCTGTGCATGCAGGGGCAGGGGCAGGCCCCGGCGTGCGCGTCTATGTGCCCCGCGATGCCGCCGCGCTGGCCGTGGGCGCTGACGCCGTGGCCGGCGCCCTGCAGCGCGAGTGCGCGGCGCGCGGACTTCAGGTGCAGATCGTGCGCAACGGCTCGCGCGGCCTGCTGTGGCTGGAGACCCTGGTGGAGGTCGAGACGCCCGAAGGCCGCGTGGCCTACGGCCCGGTCACGGCCGATGCGGTGCCGGGCCTGATCGATGCCGGAATGCTGCAGGGCGGCAGCCATGCGCTGTGCCATGGACTGACCGAGGCCATTGCCTACCTGGCGCGCCAGGAGCGCCTGACCTTTGCGCGCGTGGGCGTCATCGATCCGCTGAACCTGTCCGACTACGCAGCCCATGGCGGCTGGCAGGGGCTGGAGCGCGCGGCGCGCATGGAGCCCGCGGCCATCGTGCAGGAGGTGCTGGATTCGGGCCTGCGCGGCCGTGGCGGTGCGGCTTTTCCGGCCGGCATCAAATGGAAGACTGTGGCCGCCGCAGCGGGGCCGCAAAAGTACATTGCCTGCAATGCCGACGAGGGCGACTCGGGCACCTTCGCCGACCGGCTGCTGATGGAGGGCGATCCCTACACGCTGATCGAAGGCATGGCCATTGCTGGCCTGGCCGTGGGCGCCACGCAGGGCCTGGTCTATGTGCGCAGCGAGTATCCGCATGCCATCGCCACCCTGCGCGAAGCCATTGCGCGCGCCGAGGCCGCAGGCTGGCTGGGCCGCGACGTGGCCGGCAGCGGGCGGGCCTTCCACATGGAGGTGCGCAAGGGCGCGGGCAGCTATGTCTGCGGCGAGGAAACGGCCATGCTGGAGAGCATCGAGGGCCGGCGCGGCATTGTGCGCGCCAAGCCGCCGCTGCCGGCCATAGCGGGGCTGTGGGGCCGGCCCACGGTGATCAACAACGTGATCACGCTGGCCACGGTGCCGCTGATCCTGGCGCGCGGCGCGGCTTTCTACCAGGGCTTTGGCATGGGCCGCTCGCGCGGCACCCTGCCGTTTCAGCTGGCCGGCAACATTGCGCGCGGAGGCCTGGTGGAAAAGGCCTTCGGCCTGAGCCTGCGCGAACTGGTGGAAGACTTTGGCGGCGGCACGGCCACCGGCCGCACCGTCAAGGCCGTGCAGGTGGGCGGCCCGCTGGGCAGCTATGTGGCGCCAGCCGACTGGGATGTGCCGCTGGACTACGAGGCCTATGCCGCCAAGGGCAACGTGGTGGGGCACGGCGGCATCGTCGTGCACGACGACACGGCCGACATGGCGCAGCTGGCGCGCTATGCCATGGAGTTCTGCGCCATCGAGTCCTGCGGCAAGTGCACACCCTGCCGCATCGGCTCCACGCGCGGCGTGGAGGTCATCGACCGCATCGTGCGCGCCGGCACCGACCCTGCCGCCCACGCCGGCCAGGTGGCCCTGCTGGAAAGCCTGTGCGACACCATGCAGCACGGCTCCATGTGCGCCATGGGCGGGATGACGCCGTATCCCGTGCGCTCGGCGCTGAACCACTACCCCCAGGACTTCGGCATCGAGTCCACCACGGCCGCAGCGGCTGCCTGAACGGAGAACACCATGCTCGACCACTTGAAGCAAGCCGACTGGGGCACGCCCGCCAGCCCGTCCGAACGCCTGATCACCCTGGAGATCGATGGCCGCGAGGTCTGCGTTCCCGAGGGCACCTCGCTGATGCGCGCTGCCATGGAAGGCGGCGTCAGCGTGCCCAAGCTGTGCGCCACCGACAGCCTGGAGCCCTTCGGCTCCTGCCGCCTGTGCCTGGTGCAGATCGAGGGGCGCAAGGGCTTTCCGGCCTCGTGCACCACGCCGGCCGAGCCGGGCATGAAGGTGCGCACGCAAAGCCCGCAACTGCAGGAGCTGCGCCGCGGCGTGATGGAGCTGTACATCTCCGACCATCCGCTGGACTGCCTGACCTGCAGCGCCAACGGCGACTGCGAACTGCAGGACATGGCCGGCACCGTGGGCCTGCGCGAGGTGCGCTACGGCTTCGACGGCGCCAACCATTTCAAGGGCCAGGCGCGCGCCGAGGTCGATGTCTCCAACCCGTACTTCAGCTACGACCCCAGCAAGTGCATCGTCTGCAACCGCTGCGTGCGCGCCTGCGAGGAGACGCAGGGCACCTTTGCGCTGACCATCTCGGGCCGGGGGTTCGAATCGCGCGTCACGGCGGGGCAGGGCGGCAGCTTCATGGACAGCGACTGCGTCAGCTGCGGCGCCTGCGTGCAGGCCTGCCCCACGGCCACGCTGCAGGAAAAGACCGTGACCGAGCTGGGCCAGGCCGGGCACAGCGCCATCACCACCTGCGCCTACTGCGGCGTGGGCTGCGGCTTCAAGGCCGAGATGAAGGGCGAGCAGGTCGTGCGCATGGTGCCCTGGAAGGACGGCCAGGCCAACGAGGGCCATGCCTGCGTCAAGGGCCGCTTTGCCTGGGGCTACGCCACGCACAAGGACCGCATCACCCGGCCCATGGTCCGCGCGAAGATCACCGACCCCTGGCGCGAAGTGAGCTGGGAAGAGGCCATTGCCCACACGGCCAGCGAGTTCCGCCGCATCCAGGCGAAGCACGGCAAGGATTCCATTGGCGGCATCACCTCCTCGCGCTGCACCAACGAAGAGGCCTACCTGGTGCAAAAGCTGGTGCGCACGGCCTTCGGCAACAACAACGTCGATACCTGCGCGCGCGTGTGCCACTCGCCCACGGGCTATGGCCTGGGCCAGACCTATGGCACCTCGGCCGGCACGCAGACCTTCAAGTCCATCGAGCACACGGACGTGGTCATGGTCATCGGCGCCAACCCCACGGCCGCGCACCCGGTGTTCGGCTCGCGCATGAAAAAGCGCCTGCGCGGCGACGGCCGGCGTGCGGGCGCCAAGCTCATCGTCATCGACCCGCGCGAGATCGAGCTCGTCAAGTCGCCCCACATCCGCGCCGACTACCACCTGCAACTGCGGCCCGGCACCAACGTGGCCATGATCACCTCGCTGGCCCATGTCATCGTCACCGAAGGCTGGCTGGCCGAGGACTACATCGCCGAGCGCTGCGATGCCAAGTCCTTCGCGCAGTGGAAGGAATTCGTGGCCCGGCCCGAGAACTCGCCCGAGGCCATGGCCGAGGTCACCGGGGTGGCGCCCGACCTGGTGCGCGGCGCCGCGCGCCTGTATGCGCTGGGCGCCGAGGACCATCCAGCGGGCCGCCCCGTCAACGCGGCCATCTACTACGGCCTGGGCGTGACCGAGCATGCGCAGGGCTCGACCATGGTCATGGGCATTGCCAACCTGGCCATGGCCACGGGCAACGTGGGCCGCGAAGGCGTGGGCGTGAACCCGCTGCGCGGCCAGAACAATGTGCAGGGCTCCTGCGACATGGGCTCCTTCCCGCACGAGCTGCCCGGCTACCGCCACATCTCGGACAGCACGGTGCGCGCCGAGTTCGAGGGGGCCTGGGGCGTGGCGCTCAGCCCCGAGCCCGGGCTGCGCATTCCCAACATGTTCGAGGCGGCCCTGGCCGGCAGCTTCATGGGCCTGTACTGCGAGGGCGAGGACATCGTGCAGTCCGACCCCAACACCCAGCATGTGACGGCCGCGCTCTCGGCCATGGAATGCGTGGTGGTGCAGGACATCTTCCTCAACGAAACCGCCAAGTACGCCCATGTCTTCCTGCCGGGCGCTTCCTTCCTCGAAAAGGACGGCACCTTCACCAATGCCGAGCGCCGCATCTCGCGCGTGCGCAAGGTCATGGCGCCGCTGGCCGGCTATGCCGACTGGGAGGTCACCCAGCTGCTGGCCAATGCGCTGGGCTATGCCATGCACTACACGCACCCGAGCGAGATCATGGCCGAGATCGCCGCGCTCACGCCCAGCTTTGCAGGCGTGAACTACGACAAGATCGACCGGCTGGGCAGCGTGCAATGGCCCTGCAATGACAGCACCGAAGAGGCCGGCACTTCCATCATGCACAGGGACCGCTTCGTGCGCGGCAAGGGCCGCTTCATCATCACCCAGTACGTGGCCACCGACGAGAAGGTCACCCAGCGCTTTCCGCTGCTGCTGACCACGGGGCGCATCCTGTCGCAGTACAACGTGGGCGCCCAGACCCGGCGCACGCACAACAGCCACTGGCACAGCGAGGACCGGCTGGAAATCCATCCGCATGACGCCGAGGACCGCGGCATACGCGACGGCGACTGGGTCGGCATCGCCAGCCGCGCGGGCGAGACCGTGCTGCGCGCCACCGTCACCGAGCGCATACAGCCCGGCGTGGTCTACACCACCTTCCACTTTCCCGAATCGGGCGCCAACGTCATCACCACCGACAGCTCCGACTGGGCCACCAACTGCCCCGAATACAAGGTCACGGCCGTGCAGGTGCTGCCCGTCCCCCAGCACGCCCAGCCGTCCGACTGGCAGCGCGGCTTTGCGCGCATGCACGAAGAGCAGATCGGCCTGCTGCATGCCGCGCAAGCCGCGCAGGCAGGCAGCATGGCCGTGGCAGGAGGCAAGTGATGGACAGCGCGAACCTGGTCCGCATGGCCAACCGCATCGGCGAGTTCTTCGAGGCCATGCCCGAGCGTGACGAGGCCCTGCAGGGCATTGCCGAACACATCCGCAAATTCTGGGAGCCCCGCATGCGCGCCGAACTGGCCCGCGTGCTGGCCAGCCCCGACGAGGCCCAGGCGCTCAAGCCCATCGTGCGCGAGGCGCTGGTGCTGCATCCGCTGACCTTGCCGTCGGCGGCGCAGGCTTAGCCAAACTGCTTCTTCTTCGCCATCTCCCGCGCCAGCTCCACAAAGCCGGCAGCGGCCGGCGACAGGCGCTCCATGCTGCGCACGGCCAGGCCGGTGACGCGGCGCTGGCGGGGCGCGAGGCTGCGGTAGACCATGCCTTCGGGCGCCTGCTCGGGCACGGCCAGGCGCGCGGCAATGGCAATGGCGTGGCCCTGGGCCACGAAGCCCTGCATGGAGGACATCTGCTCGAAGTGGTAGATGGCCGCAGGCTGGGCGCCGGCCTCGGCCAGGAAGCGGTCGATGTGCGCGCCCGACCCGGCCGAGGTGCGCACAAAGGCCTCGCCCTGCAGGTCGGCAGCGCGGATGCTGCGCTGGGCCGCCAGCCGGTGCGATGCGGGCAGCAGCGCCACCAGTTCGTCTTCCACCAGGGGCACGGTCTCGAAGCGCTCGTCGGGCAGCACGACGAAGCCGATCTCCACGCGCCGCTCCAGCAGCCACTTGACCACGGTGTCGTCGTTTTGCTCGTCGATCTGCACCAGCACGGCGGGCTGGCGGCGCCGGTATTCGGTGATCAGCGGGGGCAGCAGCCGCAGCGAAGAGGTGGCGCCGAACGAGGCCACGCGCAGCGTGCCGCGCGCCATGCCGCGCTCGGCATCGGCCTCCTGCCGCAAGGCCTCCTTTTGCTGGAGGATGTCGTTGGCGCGCTGCAGCAGCCGCGTGCCTGCGTCGGTCAGTGGGGAGTGGGGGCCTTCGCGCCGCACCAACTGCACCTGCAGCTCGCCTTCCAGCGCGCGCAGGGCATGGCTGACGGCGCTCTGGGTAATGCCCAGCAGCGCGGCCGCGCGCGAGAAACTGCCGGCGCGGGCCAGCGCCGCGAACACTTCGAGCTGGGTGAAGGTCATGGGATCACGGTGTCCAGGTCATGAGCATTCGCTCATTTGTCTATGAATCGATATGAGCACATAGTACGCGCCATGAATTTTCAACGCTTCTTCGGTCCCCACCTGCGGCTTGTCGGCATGGCCCTGCTGTGGGGCGCTTCCTGGCCTGCGGGCCGCGTGGTGGCACAGAACATGCCGCCGCTGGCCGCCGCCAGCCTGCGCTTCCTGCTGGCCGCCGCCGTGCTGCTGCCCTGGCTGTACTGGGCCGGTGGCATGGCCGGTCTCAGGCACTGGAGCGCCAAGCGCTGGCTGGGCATGGCGGCCGCTGGCGCCACGGGCGTGTTCGGTTATGCGGCCTTTTTCCTGATGGGGCTGCAGCATGTGCCGGCCGGCAAGGCGGCCCTGGTGATCACGCTCAACCCCGTGCTCACGCTGGCGCTGGCGGTCTGGCTGTTCGGCGAGCGGCTCAACCGCACCATTGCCCTGGGCATGGCCCTGGCGGCCTGCGGAGCCGTGGTGGTGATCTCGCATGGCCAGCCGCTGGCGCTGCTGCAGGGATCGGTGGGCGCCGGCGAGCTGCTGATCCTGGGCTGCGTGGTCTGCTGGGTGACCTACACCCTGATCGGCCGCTGGCTGCTCACGGGTGTCGATGCGCTGTCGGCCACGGCCGTGACCTCGACCATGGGCGCGGCCATGCTGCTGGTGGCCAGCCTGGTGGTCGAGGGGCCGGCCGGCCTGCAGGCTGCCGTGCTTGGCAACGCAACCGCCTGGGGCGCGCTGGCCTTCCTGGCCTTCGGCGCCACGGCCCTGGCCTATGCCTGGTACTTCGACGGCGTCAAGGCGCTGGGTGCGGGCGCGGCCTCGGGCTACATCACCCTGGTGCCCGTGATCGGCGTGGCGCTGTCGGCGCTGTGGTTGGGCGAGAGCATCGATGCCAGCATCGTGCTGGGCGGCGGCATGGCCGTGGCCGGCACGGCGCTGATGAACTGGGGGCGCAGGCCTGCGGCTGCGGTGCACGTGGTTGCCAAGCGCACCGCAGTCCAGAGCTGAACGGACCCCGTCCAGATCAATCCAGCGAGGCGCCCGAGGTGCGCACGCGCTCGCCCTGCACCTGGTAGTCGCGCGCCAGGAAGTCGCGGTATTCGGCGGGGCTGGAGGCCACGGCCACGTAGGAGAACGCGTCCACCTGGGTCTTGCGGAATTCGGGCTCCAGCAGCACGCGGCGCACATCGGCGGCGATCTTCTCCACCAGGGGCGCCGGCGTTCCAGCCGGTGCCAGCAGGCCGATGTTGAAGACAGCCTGGATGTCGCGCACGCCGGCTTCCTTGAAGGTGGGCACATCCGGCAAGGCGATGCTGCGTGTCTCCGAGGAAACGGCCAGGGCCTTGAGCTTGCCCGACTTGATGTGCTGCTCGATCACCGACACGCCCAGCACCGCTGCGTCGATCTGGCCGGCGATGACTTCGGGGATCAGCGGTGCGGCGCCCTTGTAGGGCACGTGCACCATCTCCAGCCCTTCCTGCTTGGCGAACATGGCCAGCGGCAGGTGCACGATGCCGCCCGCGCCCGATGAGCCATAGGTCAGCGGTTTGGTCTTGCCTGCCTGGCGTGCCTGAGCGATGAACTCCTGCAGCGTGCCGGCCTTGGAGCTCTGGGGCACGAAGAAGACCATGGGCACGCTGATCAGGCGGGAGATGGGGGCGAAGTCCTTTTGCGGGTTGTAGGGCAGCTTCCTGTACAGGTGCGGGTTCATGGTCAGCGACGCTTCGGTCGCGGCGAACAGCGTGTAGCCGTCGGGTGCGCTCTTGGCCACGTACTCGGCCCCGATGATCTCGTTGGCGCCTGTGCGGTTGAGGATGACCACGGGTTGCGACCAGACCTTGTTCAGGCGCGTGGCCAGCGCGCGTGCCAGGTTGTCCACGGGGCCGCCGGCCGCGTAGGGCACGACGATGTTCACCGGCTTGGAAGGAAAGGCTGCCGGAGCCTGGGCGTGTCCCAGGGCGGGCACGAGGGCCACGGTGGCGGTCAGCAGGGTTGCGGCGATGCGATGCAGGCTGGACATGGTGTGGGAAGCGGGTACGGTGAAGCAGGCCGCACTCCAAGGGGCGGCCTGCTGTGGAACGGACGAATCGGAAAAATGGCAGGCCGGAAGGCCCCGGAAGGTGGAGGCGCCTCAGGCGCGCACACGCTCCATGCGTGTCAGCGGCAAGGACTCGCCTTCGCTGACTGCGGGCTGCAGCACGAAGTCGAAGCGCGTGCGGACGAAAGGCGCGTTCACGCCCAGCGACTCATAGCCGGCCGGCGCCACGCCGCGCTCCAGCTCGACGATCAGGCCGTCACGCGTGGCGAAGGCGAAGTCATCGTCCAGGTAGGTATCGCCGGGCAGGTTGACCTGGGTGGTCAGCGTGCGCATGCCGGGTGCAACCACGAGAAAGTGGATGTGGGCGGGACGATGGCCGTGGCGTCCCAGCGCGTCGAACAGTTCCGAGGTGGGGCTGTTCGGCGGTATGGAGTAGCCGGGCGGCACATAGCTGCGAAAGCGGTAGCGGCCCTGGTCGTCGGTTTCTATGCGGCGGCGCAGCTCGTAGGGCTTCATGCCCGGGAAGAAGTGTGAGTAGCCGCCCTGGACATTGGCATGCCAGACATCGATGAGCGCATGCGGCAGAGGCTGGCCGTCAAGGTCCAGCACCCGTCCTTCCATCACTAAGACCTCGCCTTGGGGCTCGCCCTCGTCCAGGCGCGCCTCCGCTTGCGACAGCGGTGCGCCGGCCACGAACAGCGGGCCTTCGATGGCGCGCGGCGTGCCGCCCGCACGGCCGGCACGCGCATCGGCCTCGTCGCTGCGGATGTCCAGCAGCCGGTCGAAGCCCAGGCCTGCCGTGATCAGGCCCAGCTGGCCGCTGCTCCCAAGGCGGCCCAGCCAGTCCACGGCGGCCCAGAATTCGTCGGGCGTGACATCCATCTCGTCGATGGTGTGGAACAGATCGCTGACGATGCGCTGGGTCAGCGCCCGCACGCGGTCGCTGCCAGGGGCGATCTGCTTGCTGTTGACCAGATTCAGCAGCTGGTCCTGGGACAGTTCGGACATGTTTGTCTCCTCGTGGTTTTATGGGATGTCCTGGAAAAGAGAAGCGCTCAATCCATGCTGATGTTGCGCTCCGTGATCACCTTGGTCCAGCGCACGGACTCGGCCTGCAGGTGCTTGGCCGCTTCCTCGGGCGTGGAGCCCACGACTTCGGCGCCGATGGCCTTGAAGCGTTCGAGCACGTCGGGCTGCTTCATCTCTGCCACGAAGACCTGGTTGAGCTTCTTGACGATGGCCGGCGGCGTGCTGGCGGGCATGAAGACGGCGAACCAGGGCGAGACCTCGTAGCCCTTGATGCCGGCCTCTTCCATGGTGGGCACGTCGGGCATGCTGGACGAGCGTTTGGCCGTGGTCACGGCCAGGGCGCGCAGCTTGCCCGACTGGATGTGCGGGCGCGCCGATGTGATGGAGTCGAACATGTAGTTGACCTGTCCGCCCAGCAGGTCGGACACCGCCGGGCCCGATCCCTTGTAGGGGATGTGCAGGATGTCCACGCCGGCCAGCGAGTTGAACACTTCGCCTGCCAGGTGGATGGAGGTGCCGTTGCCGGCCGAGGCATAGGTCAGCTTGCCGGGCGAGGCCTTGGCGGCGGTCACCACGTCGGCCACGCTCTTGACGTTGGGCTGGGTGGAGTTGGTGACCAGGATGTTGGGCACCACGGCCAGCACGCCCACGGGGGCGAAGTCCTTGATCGGGTCGTAGCTGAGCTTGCGGTACAGCGGCTTGTTGGTGGCCATGCCGATGGAGGTGATCATCAGCGTGTAGCCGTCGCCGGGCTGCTTGGCCACGAAGTCGGCGCCGATGTTGCCGCCGGCGCCGGGACGGTTCTCGATCACGAAGGGCTGGCCCAGCGTGCGGCCGGCCTTCTCGCCCAGGGTGCGCGCAATGGCGTCCATGGCGCCGCCCGGCGGGAAGGGCACGATCCAGCGGATGGGTTTGCTGGGCCAGTTGGCCTCGGGAGCCTGGGCGTGCGCGGCGGGCATCACGGCGGACAGGCACAGGCCTGCGGCTGCGGCGGTCAGAAAACGGCGTTTCACATTCACTTCAGTTGTCTCCGAAAAATTTGGTCTTGGTTTGGGCTGTGCTCAGGCGATGGCCGAGGGATGCCTTGCCAGCGGCGTGACCTGGATGTCCATGTAGGGGAACAGCGGCAGGCCCTGCAGCAGCTCGTGCAGCTCGTCGTTGGAGGCCACGTCGAACACGCTGTAGTTGGCGTACTCGCCGACCACGCGCCAGATGTGGGGCCAGCGGCCGTCGTGCTGCAGCTGCTGGGAATAGGCCTTCTCGCGGGCCTTGATCTCGGCTGCCACGTCGGCGGGCAGGTCGTGGGGGATCTTCACGTCCATGCGGACCAGATAAAGCATGTTTGTCTCCAGGAGGAATGAAAGGAATTCAGGTCGCAGCCCCGGTCCGGGCCTGCCCCATGTCGAAGTGCTGCGGCTGGCTGCCGGCCAGCGCGCGGTCGAAACGCGCGAGTTGCTGCAGGTCGATCTCCACGCCCAGGCCGGGGCCGTCGGGCAGTTGCAGCTCGAAGTCGCGGATGACCATGCGCTCGGTGACGATGTCGTCCACCAGCAGCTGGGGGCCGAACAGCTCGCAGTTGTAGTGCTGCCCGCCCAGCGTGGCAAAGACATGGGCCGAGGCGGCCGAGCCGATCGAGGTCTCCAGCATGGTGCCGCCGTACCAGCCGATGTCGGCCGCCTGGGCAATGGCCGCCACCTTGCGCGTGCGCAGCAGGCCGCCGTGCTTGGCCACCTTGAGCGAGAACACATGGCTGGCCTGCTCGCGCGCCAGGCGCATGGCGTCGTAGGGCGTGCACACGCTCTCGTCGGCCATGACCAGCGCGCCCTGCAGCGTGGCGGTCAGCTCGCGCAGCGCGGGCACGTTCCAGCCGGCCACGGGCTGCTCGATCAGGGTCACGCCGGCATCGATCAATTGCGGCAGAAAGCGCCGCGCCGTGGCGCCGTCCCAGGCCTGGTTGACGTCCACGGTCAGCGTGGCGCGGCCCTGCAGGCCGCGCGCGATCTCGCTCACATGGGCCACGTCGGCCTCGGGCGTGCGCGCGCCGATCTTCATCTTGAAGATGCGGTGGCGCTTTTGTTCCAGGCGCAGATGGGCCTCGGCCAGGTCGCGCTCGATGTCGCCGCTGGCCAGCGTCCAGGCCAGGGGCAGGCTGTCGCGCTGCTTGCCGCCCAGCAACTGCCACAGCGGCAACTGCAGGCTGCGGGCCACGGCGTCCATCAGCGCGATCTCGACGGCGCTTTTGGCAAAGGCATTGCCCTTGCAGGCCAGGTCCATGCGCGAGAGGCAGGCCTCGAAGCGCGCGCCGTCCTGGCCGATCAGGCTGGGCGCCAGGTGGTTGGTGATGGCGTGGTGGATGCTCTCGGGCGATTCCTCGTTCCACGACGGGCCGCCGATGGTGGCGGCCTCGCCAAAGCCCGTGGCGCCATTGCGCAGCCACAGCTGCACGATCACCGGGCTTTGCCGGCTGATGGAGCCGAACGACAGCTTGTGCGGACGGATGGTGGGAATGTCGAGGATCCGCGCCTCGATGCGCTCGATCAGGAAACGGTCTTGCATGGCAATGGCGTGTGTCTTGGCTGGCGGCGGCTGCCGGCGATGGACACAAGCGTAAATCCATGCATTGTGTGGATCTATTGAATTATTTGTGAGAAATCATTCGATGGTGTCGATGTGTTGAATGCCTGCGCGGCAGGCAAGGGGCGCGGCAGCCTTGTGCTGCGCACGCCCTCTGGCGACTGGATCAGAAACTGCTGCGCAGCGTGACCATGATGCTGCGCGGCAGGCCGTAGTAGTTGCTGCGCGTGGCCGTGCCCACGCGCTCCCAGTAGACGCGGTCGAAGAGGTTGTCGATGTTCACGGCCAGCTTGACCTTGGGGGTGAGCGGGTAGGCGGCATAGACGGACCAGACGCCGTAGCCACCCGCGCGCCAGCGCACGGTGCCCAGGGTGTCGTAGAACTCGCTGACGGCGCGCACGCCCGCGCCCAGCTCCAGCCCCTGGGCCACGGGGCCGGCCACGCGGTAGCGCGCCCACAGGTTCACGCTGTGGCGCGGCGACATGGTGCTGAAGTCGGTGCCCGTCTGCGTGACGGTGCCCTGCAGGTATTTGGAGCGCATGTAGGCGTAGCTGGCCGCCACGTCCCAGCGCGGTGACAGCGAGCCGACCACTTCGGCCTCGAAGCCTTCGGAGCGCACCTTGCCTGCGGGGATGACGAAGGCTGCATCGGCGGGGTCGGCCAGCGCGCGGTTGGTGTCCTGCATGCGGTACACGGCGGCGGTGGCATTCAGGCGTCCGTCCAGCAGGCTGCCCTTGATGCCGGCCTCCACCTGCCGGCCCTCGCGCGGGGCGATCTGGCCGCCGCCGGCCAGGCGCCCGCTTTGCGGCTGGAAGATGCGCGACTGGCTGGCGTAGAGCGTCCAGCTGTCGTTCAGATCGAAGAGCACGGCGCCGAAGGGCGTGAACTGGCCATCGACCTCGTAGCCCGAGCGCGTGTTCTGCAGCCGATCCGAGGTTTCTGTCTTCCACCAGCTCTTGCGCGCGCCCGCCACCAGGGTGAGAGCCTGCGTGGGCTTGATGCGCAACTGGCCGTAGACGCCGCGCAGGCTGGTGCGCGTGATGTCGTCGGCAAAGGGCTTGAAGCTGGGCTCGGGGATGGAGGAGGGGTCGTAGTGGAACAGGTCGGCCGGCGTGTTCATGGCGCCGCGCAGCATACGCAGGTGCATGTTGGAGCTGCGGTAGTCCGCGCCCGCGATGAAATGGTGCGTCTGCCCGGCCCATTGCCAGGGCGTGCTGTAGTAGATGTCGGCCGTGGTGTCGGCGTAGTCGCGGTCCACGGTCTGGGCCTGGGTGAAGCGGCTGATGCCGGTGTCCGATACGGCCGAGTAACCGTTGATGTACTTGTCGCGCTGCTGGCGCAGCACGCGGCGCGCGGCCACCTTGAACAGGCCGCCGCCGTCGAGCCGCGTCTCCGACTCGATGAAGCCGGCCAGCGATTCGGGCGCGGCGCGGCCCCAGTCGGCGGCAATGGCCACGTCGCGCGGAATGGGGGCCAGCCTGCCGTCGGCGTGGGCGGGCAGGCCGGTGTCGTAGTTGCCCCGGCCGCGCTGCCAGGTGGCGCCCACCGAGACCGTGCTCTGGGAAGTGATGTCCAGCTCCACCGTGCCATACAGGGCCTGCTTGTGGCCGTCCATGGCCATCACGGGGCTGCCGAAGTTCTCGTGCAGCGCCACCACCCGGCCACGCAGGCTGCCATCTTCGGACAGCGGGCCGGTGACATCCACCTCGGCCCGCTTGCGGCCCCGCGAGCCCAGGCCGATGGCGCCCTGGCCCTGGTAGTCCGGCAGGGCACGCTTGCGCACCAGGTTGAGCATGACGCTGGGCTCGCCCGCGCCCGAGAACAGCCCGGCCGGCCCGCGCAGGGCCTCGACCCGGTCGAACAGGGCCAGGTCCAGCGTTTCCTGGGTGGCCGGGTTGCCGCTGACGGTGAGACCGTCCAACTGGTAGGTGGAGGACTGGTAGCCGCGCGAGAGGATGTCGCTGCGCCCGCCCGTGCTGCTTTGCCGGCGCACGACGATGCCGGGCACCACCTTGGCGGCTTCGGTGAGCTCCACGAAGTTCTGGTCATCGAGCTGCGCGCGCGAGATCACGGACACGGACTGCGGCGTCTCCCGCGCCGTCAGCTCGATCTTGGTGGCCGCGCTGGCATAGGGCGCCCGGTAGCTGCCCGTGCCTTCCGTGCGGCCGTCGCGCAGGGCCGTGGCCGTCACCCGCACTTCGTCCAGCGCGGTCTGCGGGCGCGCCGGGGTGGGGCGCAGCAGCCAGCCGCCCTGGGGCTGGGCAGAGGCTTGCAGCCCGCTGCCGGCCAGCAGGCGCTGCAGCGCCTCGGCTGGCTCCAGGCGGCCCTGGACGGCGGGCGCGGTCTTGCCTGCCAGCAGGGCGCTGTCGGCCGCGATGCTGGTGCCGGTGGCGCGCGCCAGGGCCTTGATGGCGTCGGACAGCGGCTGGGCCGGCAGGTCGATGTCGGCAGGGGCGGCCAGGGCTGGCGTGCAGGCCAGTGCCGCCGCGCAGGCGAGCAGGGACAGGCAGGCGCGTGCCGGGCGGGAGGAAAGAGGGCGGGCGGGCATGGCGGGAACGTTCTCCTGGAAATCGGTTGTGCTCGCCTGTATGACGGGGCAGCCCGCCGGATCCCTGATGTGTGTTGGCCGCTTTTTTTCAGTTTTTCCGGATTTTTTCCGGCGCCGTGCTGCGCGGGGCCAGCCAGGTGGCGCCGTCGCGCTCCTGCAAGCGCACGGCGGCGATGCGCGGCAGCGCGTCCAGGAAACTCTCCACATCGGCGCGCTGCACGGCGGCCGTGATGCGCGGCCCGCCCGTGCCGTCGGCTACGGCCGCACGCACGGGCTGGCGGCGCCAGCGCGACAGCGTGGCCGCGATCTCGCCCAGCCCGGCGCTGTCGAAGACGATGAGGCCGCGTTCGATGGACGAAAAGCTGTCGCGCGCATCGCGCTGCACGCGGCGGGGGCGGGGGCGGGGGCTGGCGTGGGCGCCATCGGCACCGGGTGCGGCACCGGGGGCGGCACCGGCGCTTTCGTCCGGCAGTTCCCCCACTTCGCCGGCCTGCAGCAGCAAGGACGGTGCTCCTTCAGCACCTTTCACCGCCAAACGCACCGTGCCATGCTCCACGCTCACCCGCACCAGGCCCGGCAGCCGGTTGACGGTGAAGCGCGTGCCCAGCACGGTGATGCGCGCCTGGCCTGCGTCGATGGTGAAGTGGCGGTCTGCATCCCTGGCCACGTCGAACAGGGCCTCGCCCCGCTCCAGCACCACGGCGCGCTGGCGGCGCGTGTAGCGCGTGGCGATGCGGCTGGCCGGTCCCAGGGTCAGCACGCTGGCGTCGGGCAGGTTCAGCACGATGCGTTCGCCAATCGCACTGTCGCGGGCCAGGGCGAACACGGTGGTGTCCTGCCATTCAAGCCAGCCGCGCCATGCCAGCAGGCCCGCCGTGCCCAGGCCGGCAACGCCCAGCACGCCGCGGGTGATGGCTGCGCGGCGCGTGTTGCGGCGCTGGCGTGCGGCGGTGTTCACGGCCGTGGCCAGGGCCTCGGTGCGGGGCGTGGAGTCGAAGTCCTGCCACAGCGCCTCGAAGGCGGCGTATTCGGCGGCGTGGCGCGGGTCGGCGTCCATCCAGGTGCGCCAGGCGGCGGCGTCGGCGGCGCCGGGCTGCGCTCCCGCATCCCGGTGCATGCGTATGAACCA
>Ga0208516_100081_pt1 | contig 69662 bp, 57 predicted proteins | sample LakWasM117_HOW13_2_FD_183931 | JGI IMG/M metagenome (GOLD analysis project Ga0208516, IMG submission 183931) | Freshwater sediment methanotrophic microbial communities from Lake Washington under simulated oxygen tension - Sediment Metagenome... | ecosystem: Environmental > Aquatic > Freshwater >...
AGAAGGGGCTCCTGCCCCTCTGCTGACGCGCGGCATCCCTGCCGCGCCCCTAACGGGCTGTTCTCGATAAAAGCTCCGGTGCTCGGCGCGGCAAACGGGAGAAATACTATCCGTGCGTAACATCAGTAAATAACTTCAATAGTTTGCACACTCTCCCTTCGGAAGAGGGGTGACGGGATAAGATGCTCAAGTTATTTTGTGCATGTTCCTAAGCTGTAATTTTCATGAAAACCTCTCCACTTTAGTTCGTCAGTGCGGACATCTCATGGCTACTGTGTTAGTCACCATGTCAGCCAGCACCGCAGCAGCCATTGGATTCTCGGTGTCAGGCGTGTGCGGTTGTAAGCGTCCGCCGCCTTCTTGATGGCTTCGGCCTGGGTCGGATAGGCGTGGATGACGTGGGCTAGGGTACGTAATCCGATCCCTGCGACCATTGCCAGCGTGATCTCGTTGATCATATCTCCTGCATGACGGGCGACGATTGTCGCGCCGAGTATTTGGTCCGTCCCCTCCTTGACGTGGATCTTCACGAAGCCCACTTCTTCGTCGTCGGCGATTGCGCGGTCCACGTCGTGCATCGGGATGGTGAAGGTCTTCACCGGGATGTCCCGCTCGCGCGCCTGCCGCACATAAAGCCCGACATGAGCGATTGCCGGATCGGTGTAGGTGCACCACGGAATCGTCAGTGCACTCAGACGCTTACGACCAAGAAACAGCGCATTCTGAACCACGATGCGCGCCGACGCGTCGGCGGTGTGGGTGAACTTGTGCTCCAGGCAGGCATCGCCGGCGGCATAGATGCGCCGGTTGCTGCTGCACAGGAAATCATCGACCCGGATGCCTGTGATAGTGTCAAAATCGACGCCCGCGGCTTCCAGATTAAGGCCGTCGACATTCGGTATCCGGCCTGTGCCGACCAGAATGGCATCGACCGCTACCGTGGTGCTGTAGTCGTCGCTGACCAGATCGACGCGTTTTTGCCCGCCTTCCACGCGTATGTTGACGGCTCGGGTGTTCAGGCGCACCTCGATGCCGTCGCGGGCAAATGCATCCGAGAGGAGCTGTGCGGCGTCGCGCTCTTCCTTGGGCAGGAACAGCGGTTTTTCCTGCGCAATAATAGTCTGCGCTCCGAAGCGGCAGAATGCCTGCGCCAGTTCGCAGCCGAGCGGGCCGCCGCCGATGACCAGCAGGCGGCGCGGCAGCTCGGTCAGGTCGAAGATGTTCTCGTTAGTCAGATAGTCGGTCTTGACGAGGCCGGGAATACAGGTAGTGTTCGGCCGTGCGCCCGTAGCGATAAGCGCCTTTTTGAAGCGCAGTTTCGTGCCATCCACGGTCAGTGTATCGGTTCCGGTGAAGTACGCCTGGCCGAAGAAGACATCCACGCCGGCCGCGATCAGTCGGTGCACCGAATCGGAGCGGCTGATACGGGCGCGAATACCGCGCATGCGCTCCATCACGGCAGCAAAGTCAACGCGGATATCGCCAGGGATTTGCGCGCCATACTGCTCGGCATTGCGCATTTCGGCATACAGCCGCGCCGTGCGGATGATCGCTTTCGACGGCACGCAGCCGACATTCAGGCAGTCGCCCCCGAGCAGGTCGCGCTCGATCAACGCGACCTTAGCGCCCAGTGCCGCTGCGGCATGCGCCGCCACCAGTCCTGCGGTGCCGGCACCGATGACCACCAGACTGTACCGGCCTGCCGGCTGCGGATTGCGCCATCCGGCGGGATGCACGTTGTCCAGCCGCTCGCGATCGTGCGCGTCCGGTGGGGCTGTCGAATAAAAGGCGTTGCGTTGCTGCATGGTTGTAATCCTTGAATAAAGGAAGCGGCTAAAGCCAGCCGCCTCGGAATCCGGCGCGCCGTAAACCGACGTGGATATAGGGACAGTCCCGCATCAGCCGCCAGATCAGTTGGGTGCGATAGTTTTCGACCATCATCACCACGATGCCCTGGTCTAGCCCGAAGTGGCCATCCGAAACCCAAGCGCTACTGTTGGCAGTGGCGAGAGTCGGATTGAAACTGCTGGTGTACTGTTGAGCGGTCAGCATTTCGGGATAGCGTTGCAGCATGTTGCCTGCGGCGCATAAGGCGGTCTCGGGCGCGAACGGCAGCGATGCAAGAGCCGCCCATCCGCTGAGCGTTCCGTCATCGGGCCCGTACGGCACGCCACGCGCGGCATAGCCGAATAAGCGGCGCGGCTCGTCGGCCAGTTCGGGTAGCAGATTGCTCGGGCCATCGCAGGCCGTCAGGCCCCAGCAGTTTTCGTCAAAACCGGCGAACCTATGTGGGTTGCGCTGCGCGTACTCGCGCTGAACCTCGATTGCCCGTCGGCTGTTCTCGAAATAGTCGCAGCGTTTCTCGCGCATGAAGCGGTCCCGAATGCCGCGAAAATCTATCCATGCGTGCGAGAACTGATGCATGAACAGCGGCCCCGCATACAGATAATCGTAGCCGTATAGATTTTCCCATTGGTAGGTTGCCGTCCAGGCCTCGTAGCTGTCGTCCTTGAGCGGATGCGTCGGCGAGCCCATCGCGAGGACGTAAAGGATGATAGACTCGTTGTAGCCGTCCCATCCGTAATGCAGGAATCCGCATTCCGGCTTCCAGCCTTGCCTGATGGTTGCCGCTTCACCCTGCGACCATCGCCAGTCGACGCGAAGGTATAGCGTCTCGACGAGTTCGCGCAGTTCGGTTTCCTCAGGCGTATTCGCGGTGAAGTACATGCTTGCGGTCAGCGCGCCGGCAATCAGCAGCGCGGAGTCGATGGTCGACAGCTCCGAGCGCCAGACGCGGGCGCCGGTATGCATGTCGAGAAAGTGATAGTAGAAACCCTTGAATCCGGTCGCCTCCGGGCTGCCGCTTTGATCGCTGTCACGAAAGAAACGCAACACGGAAAGACTGTGTTCGACGGCGTCGCTCCGCGCCATCCAGCCGCGCTCCACCGCCACCGGATAGGCCGACAGGGCGAACCCGACGACGGCAATGCTGGCCGGCGAATTCCCGCGCGAGTTGTCGGCGATCAATCCATTGGCCGGATTTACCGCTTGCAGGAAATAGCCGAATGCGGCACGCTGGAGCCGGTCGAGCCTCTGCTCGTTGATCAAAGACTCGTTGCTCATGCATCCTGTTTTGGGATTGAGGTCTTAGCCGGTAACCGTCCTTTGAGATCCTTGGCAGTGAACGGACCCGGCTCGGCGATCAACTGACGAGCGGCTTCCACCTGTTCCCACACATTCCACAGCAACACGCCCCGCACGCGATCGTTCTGCAAGTAGTAGATGACGCCTTCCTCGTTGGGTCGCTTCCAGTCGGCAAAAGTTTCCAAACGCGAGTCCAGTTCGCCCACGGCTTCGTATCCCAAATCGAACATATCGGAGTAAAAGAACGGCAGGTGATGATAGGGCTCGGACTTGCCCGCCATGTTCCGCCCCGCCAACCGTCCCATGGCATTGGCGTTGTCCTCGTGCTCGACCCGGATGCGCTTTCCCAACGCAGGGTTGTAGAATGCGGCAAGGTCTCCTGCCGCATAGATGTCGGGATGGCTGGCGTGTAGGAGCTCGTCCACAATGATTCCGTTTTCCACCTCAAGCCCCACTGTTTGGGCAAGCTCAACGTTCGGTTCGATGCCGACTCCCGCCACCACGCCGTCCACCACGATTTCACGGTTAGTACGCGTTTTCAAAACATGTTGGTTGCCGAGTGTTTCCAAACCGACAATCTCTTCGCCTGCCAATATCTCAACGCCTTTTTGCCGGTAGAAGCTGGTTACAAACTGAGCGAGAGAACTTGGGAAGACGCGATCGCCAATAGCTTTGCCGGGAAAAATCATCACCACTTCTTTCCCGTTCATAGACAGCGCCGCCGCGATCTCGGAACCGATAAACCCGCCACCGATGACGGCAAACCGCCGCCCCGTTTCGGTAAGCGCGCGAAGGCGCCGGTAGTCCGGCAAGGTGCGGAAGTAGATGATATGGTCACCGCCGAACGGCAGGCGTCGCGGCTTGCCGCCCGTAGCCAGCAAGAGTTTTTGATAGGTGAAAACGTCTCCCTTGTCGTCCACGACACGTTTTTGCTGGGGAAAAATTTCTTTGACGGTACGGCCAAGGTGAATCTCAACGCCTTTGTTCTCCGTCTTGCGCCAGATGACGTCCATGGGCTTGCCCTTCCAAAGCGCCTTTGACAGAGGAGGGCGGTCGTACGGAGCGTCGAGCTCCGCGCTGATCAGCCCGATGCCGCCGGTTGAATCGACTTCGCGGATGCCATCCACCGCGGCGGCTGCGGTCATCCCGCCGCCGATGATCAAATAGGGATAGTTCGTCATGGTTGGTGTCTCCTGTCTTGTACTTACTCTTTCCAGAGTTGCTGTTCGGACTCGCGCAGCGCCCTTACAGATTGAGAAGAAATTGTCCATTACACACAGAATGTTGTCTGTACGCTGACGTACGTAAAGCGGAAAAAAGGGCATTGAGCCCAATATAACCGGAGCAGCCCGGCGCTGAATGATTTTTTGGACAGCTTGATGATGACCATCACCAGAATGCCGACCATTGTCCAGAACCCGTCAGTTTGGATCATCATTGCCTCACCTTTCCGGCGAATGGATCATCTTTGCCACAGGGACGTGAGCCGCTTCCAATGGAATCGCAACACCGCGTCGCAGTGCGGTATTATTCGCGCCGTATAGTCCGTTGCGGGGCGGATTGCAGATACCGTAGCGCTGTAAACGGAGCAATTCGACGCATCGGCCGGTTGCCGCACGCCCTTCATATCCACTCGCTCGGGTGCGTTACCGTCAATGCCGTTAGCATAAAGCTCGACTCGCACAGCCTCCGGATTAAGATCATCGAGATACACTTGAACTTCAAATCGTTGTTGCTCGCCGTCAGTCTCAACCTTAACTTCTCCGAAGTGTAGCGCGGCCCATTTCAGTTCCAGACTCCGCTGCCATTCGACTATTTGCCTGCCGATTGCGCCTTTATTGGCAATGCGCAATTGGTAGGCGGTCGCCGCCGGGAGGTAATGTTGCTCGGTGTATTCGCGCACGGTGCGGTTGCCTGAGAAACGCGGGGTCAATTGCGCCATGCTTTCCCTCATCCGCGCCACCCAGCCGGTAGGAATGCCCCGTTCATCGACAGTGTAAAACTCGGGGATCACCTCGTGTTCAAGCAGGTCGTAGAGTGCGTTGGCCTCGATCGCGTCCCAGGCAGGATCGTGGTCGTGTTCCTGGCCGTCCCCCAACGCCCAGCCCACTTCCGGCGAGTAGGCTTCCGCCCGCCAGCCGTCCAATTCCGACAGATTGAGGCCGCCGTTGACCAGCACCTTCATGCCGCTGGTTCCGCACGCTTCCCATGGCCGCCTCGGCGTGTTGATCCAGACATCCACGCCTTGCACCAACTGCTCGGTCAAATGCATGTCGTAGTCACTGAGGAAGATCACATGAGGGCGCGCCTCGGGGGCGTTGGATGAAATGAGTCCATTGCTGGAGACACCGTCTGTAGAACCAGCCAGGGATTCTGCGTGAGTTCCCATAGTTCCGGATCAAGTTGCCTCCAGACCTGGTCGGTGGCATGGCTCCATGACCAGCGCATATCCAGTGCCAGCTCCGCCAGGGCATCGAATCCCTCGACTTCAGTGGGCAAAAGGCTGTATATCGGGTGGCTGACACGGGTTTGTTTGCTCATGTTTTCTCCTTCATGACCGGAAAATACTTTAGCTGCAAAACTAACTTTAGTCGGTACGGTAGAGCAAATAAAGGCAGGGGCTATGGGCTTGTAATAATCTATTCCTTCACATGGTTAACACCGCTATGCCAAATCGATCAAGGTTGTTGGGTTGGAAAAAATCAGGCTATCTTTTTATAACGTACAGATTTAACGTAGATAAGATTCTAAGTACGGTGCGACCAGTCTTGAGTCGCACCGCTCAGCATGCTGAGCGCGTTTAGCGCACGAACAACGCAATCAGAATGATGATGGGAATGGGGATGCCGAGAAAGTACAAAAGTATTGAGCGCATTGTTTGTCTCCTTAAGTAAGGTAGTTGTATGAGTAACTGATGTTACGCACGGATGGTATTTCTCCCGTTTGCCGCGCCGAGCACCGGAGCTTTTATCGAGAACAGCCCGTTAGGGGCGCGGCAGGGATGCCGCGCGTCAGCAGAGGGGCAGGAGCCCCTTCTGCTGACCCTCGATAAAAGCGAGGAGCGCAGGAAGTAAGCGGCAACCGGGTCGCCTTTTCTTTGGTTACTTTCTTTTGGCGAAGCAAAAGAAAGTAACTCGCCTTCGGGTGCGACAACCCGATTTAATCAAGTGTCGCGCTAGCGACTCCTTAATGTTAAAACGGTCGAAATTCGAATAATTGCGTAACATCAGTGAGTAATTACATGTCACGCTGCCGACCGCCATAAGTAGCAGCGAAGCTGGCGACGAATGCACCGATGAGCAACGAGATGAAAAGCCATAGCGACGCATAGATAAAAGCTTTGCGTGCCGAGTCGGCAGCTTCCTTAGCCGCGGTTTCCGCTTCACGTAGTTTGGTCTGTACGCGGGCATAGGTATCAAGCACTCGCTTCTCTGCGTCCAGCTCCGTCAGGCCTGTGCGCTGCGCGACAATTCGACCGACATACCTAGTGTCGTCAGCGGGCAGAGGGTCCGTGCGTATGCTGTTCATGAAGATGCTGGTAACTTCGGACCTGGATGCGGCAGTGATCGGTTCCAGACTTTCCAGGTTATATCTTGGCATAGCGCCGCTTTCATCAGGAGCCGAGGCAGTTGCGGGCGCGTTGACGTCCTTTCGGAACAGCAAATCCACGAAATACCCCATCGGTTCACCGTTGTGGTACTTTGTCATATCGGACCCGACCGTCGCCGTATTGCCCGTCGTGACCGCCGCCGCAGTAGCCGCGACGCCCCCAGCCTGAATTCCACCGCTGACGATCGATCCAATCACCGAAGTGAGTAGCGCGGCGGTCGCAAGTGCGGCGACCGCCCAGGACAGGAAACCGTGAGCGGTGTCGCGGAAGTAGACCTCGTCCGTATGCACCGAAACCCACCTTGTTCTCAGTCTGCCGGCGAGGTAGCCACCCATTCCGGAAGCAACGAGTTGCGTAAAGGTCAACCACAGTATGGACGATACGCCGAAGGTGGTTGCACTTACGCCGCTGTATGCCCAGGGCGACACCGAGGACAGGCCTAAACCTGTTCCCAACATTAAAAGGATCAATGCCAAGGCTGCTGTTGCCGCGGCACCGGCCACTATGGCGCTCCACGACACAGCGCTTGCATTGGCCTGCATGGATTCGGGATAGATACCTGACAAGGGTCGTTCACACCCGAGTTCGTCAGCGGCTGGATCAGTAGGAAAGGTCATGATGAGTCTCCATAAAGTTGATTTTGAAACAGTATCGCGCGAATTTCCGCTAGGTATCTGTACGGCATCGTACATAACGATGAATAAATTACTCCGTCAGACGCCGGGCAGGCCCTGTCTGGAAGCCACCGTCAATCGTGATTACACGATATGGGCAATTGGACGGGTTCATCGCGCTCGTTGACCACGGTCCCAATCAGCAACCACTCAAGACCTTATGTACGATACCGTACAGACCTCGCCTGATCTTGTCGTTAGAATCCGATGCGAGTTTTCAGCTCACCGCGCTTGACCCAAAGAGAAGTTTTTCTCTGGCGATTTTTCTCTAACGGGAGTGCCGCTAGGTCGCTGGGGCGCTTTTAAAAACACAATACTTTAAGGAATAACCTATGAAAACGACAAATAAATACAGGCAAAATATTTTAACGGATAGAGTTATTGTGATTGCCTGTTTATCCGCTGTTCTCGGACTGGCGGGTTGCCAACAAGAAGGCTCAGCAGAAAAGGCAGGGAAAAAAATCGATAGTGCGGCTGAAAAGGCTGAGCAAAAGATTGATCAAACGGCAGAACAAGCAAAAAAGGAAATTGAAGGCGCAAAGGAGTCGGTAACCGAAAAAACCGGAACAGCGGGAGAATACATCGATGACTCGGTTATTACCGCAAAGGTTAAGGCGGCAATTTTAAATGATCCCTTGCTTAATACATCCCATATCGAGGTGACTACAGACAAAGGCGTAGTGAAATTGAGCGGCACGGTTGATTCCGAACTAAGCATCGGCAGAGCGATGGAAGTGGCTGGTAGCCAGAAGAATGTGAAATCAGTGCAAACTGACCTGACTGTAAATGCGAGTCTACCGAGTAAATAATAATGATTTATTGTCGATTTATAACTGTTTGGGCACTGATGCTGATGCCTGTATCTTTTGCTTATGCTACAGCTCAGGATGACATTTACATTGCCGGTTATGCCGCTGGTGTGTTGAAGCATAGTTTAAAGCTTGATATGCCGCCATTAATTGTACGGGATGGTGTCATTACTTTGCCGGTAGGTAGCCTTGAAGCTGCCGAGCGCGCCAAAGCGGTACAGTTATTATGGGAAATCCCTGGAGTGAATGCTGTAAAGACATCGGAATCCACAAGCCAATCGCGTGTGAGTTCCGGCGCAAACGCCGCTCAGGTTTCCGGTAATGAGGCAGTACCTGCAGCTAAATCGGCCCCATTGCCAACAGGGTTTCTGCCTAAGGAACAATTATTCAAGCCATTATTGGCAGATACGCGTTGGGCTCATTTCTCGGCCGCTTACCGCAATTACCAAAGTAAAAATTTTGATGGGATAGATATTGCCTCTGTCAGCTTCGGTGAAACTATACCGTTTTATCGCAGTAACTTCGGGCAATCCACGGCGCAATGGGAAGCAGGACTTCAAGCCGGTGTCTTTAGTGACTTCAATTTGAATGCCTCATCCTCTGATCTTATCAACACCGATTTTATTGCGTCAGCCTATTCAAGTATGCGTGCCGGTCAATTTTCAGCTTTTGGCCGCCTTTATCATCAGAGTTCACATCTTGGCGATGAATTTCTACTGCGCACTAAACTTGAGCGGGTGAACCTTAGTTATGAAGGCGTGGATCTGAAACTCTCTTATGAACTTCCTTATGGCGTACGTTTATATGGTGGCGGGGGCGGTCTGTTCCATAAAGAACCTTCGGCGCTTAAAGTATGGTCGGCGCAATACGGCATTGAGTTTCGAAGTCCTTGGCGCATGGATTTTGCATCAATGCGGCCTATCGTTGCGGCTGACATCAAACATTATGATGAAAATAACTGGAGTACTGATGTATCAGCCAGAGCAGGCGTTGAGTTTGAAAACTTACAAGTATTAGGCCGGAAGCTTCAAATTCTTGTGGAATACTATAACGGCTTCACTCCTAGCGGTCAGTTTTATAAAGAGAAAGTGGAATATATTGGTTTGGGTGCGCATTACCACTTCTAATCGAAGAGTTGGGGATTAGTGTCGGTCTGTAAACGACAGACACTAATCCGGCACACGAAATGCAGGCATAGAAAAGTCGGGTTTTTAACGCCGAATTGAAACATATTAGCCGCGGTTCAGGATGTTGCTAGAATGTGGACTTCGCCTAGTCCAGGAGTGTTAACGATGCGCCGCCTGCAAATAAAGCATGTAACTACTTACCAATACGCTGAACGCGTAACGCTATTGCCGCACAAATTGCTATTGCGTCCCCGTGAAGGCCACGAAATCCGTATCGAATCGGCTGAACTGATTATCTCTCCCGCCCACCAACTGCAATGGCAGCGCGACGTGTACGACAATGCCGTGGCTCAGGCGACTTTTACTAAGCAGGACAATCGACTCTCGATCGACAGTCTTCTCATCCTTCAGCACTATGATAGTCAGCCATTAAATTTTCTGGTGGCCGATTACGCGGTGTTATTTCCCTTTCAGTACGATGCCGCAGAATGCATGGATTTGGGGCCTTACCTGTCAGTGATCTTCGATCAAGATATACCGCTATTGAACGCCTGGTTGCGGCAATTTTGGCGCTCCGGCCAAGTCGTAGAAACTTATCTTCTGCTGGAATGGATTAATAAAGCGATTGCGAGCGGATTCACCTATCAACAACGGGAGGAACCGGGCGTTCAGACGCCTGCGACGACATTGACCCGACGCGCAGGCTCCTGCCGTGATTTTGCAACCTTGTTCATTGATGCCTGTCGTTTTTTGGGCTTGGCGGCGCGCTTTGTCACCGGCTACCAGTATTCGCCCACCCTTTTGTCGGGCCAGGGCTCAACCCATGCGTGGTCGGAAGTTTACCTGCCCGGTGCCGGTTGGAAAGGATTCGACTCCACGTCCGGCCAAGTTGTCGGCAACGACCATATCGCGGTGGCCGTGAGTCGTCATCCCGAATTGGTGCCGCCTGTATCAGGCTCGTTTATAGCCGCCACCCACCAATCGCCGCTAATGAGCGTAGTGGTGGAGGTGGCTGAAATTCCGGCGTAGCGCCAACGCACGATTGCGTAATATCGGGAGCTACGCGGAGGGACGTCGAGACCGGTTCAAGATGGATAAAAAGACCTTCGCATTCGGCTGAGGGAAGGGCACCAAGACGATGGGTTTGGTAAGGCCTATGTGAAGCGGACATACGTCACATTCATGTGTCAGCGCCGTCGGTTTAGTCGTGACCAGACACTTCAGGCTGTTTTTTCAGGAGTTCAATGCCGATGGGTTTAAGACCGCATGGCTGAGCTTGTCATTATTACTTCGTGGTATGAATCACTTTGGCCCAACAAGCGAATTTGACGACAATCAAAGAGATAGAGCGTAACATAACATCCTGCTTTTACGCCTGAACGGGGCAGTAACATCAGGGTGATCGCCTTAGACTTTTTGATTTATCGGAGAATCAATCAGTTGTGCTTTACTTGCAAATTGATTCCGATGGTTTGATGGTTTGATATGTCTGTTTTTGAATTGTTTGTTATTTTAATGCGCTTTTTCCGGTAGCGACATGCGCCGATTCAGGTGGTGGTTTTCACTGGAGAATACGCATTTATTCAACAACGCCATCATGAACTACGATACATCACTGAGATTTTTATGACGACACTACTTTGGCTACAAACCGGTTCCTGCGGCGGCGACACCATGTCGATTCTATGTGCGGACAGCCCATCACTGGAAGAACTCATTGATGAATACAGCATCGAGATGCTCTGGCAACCGTCCCTTTCCATAGAACCGACGAGCAAACTGGATACGTTGATCGAGGCGATCATCGCGGATCAACAAGCCCTCGATATTTTATGCATTGAAGGAAGCATCATCACCGGACCCAATGGCTCAGGCATGTACGATCCGTATCGCGGGCGTTCCAAAATGAGCCTGGTCAGTGAACTGGTCGAAAAGGCTGGATATGTCGTCGCTTTGGGTACTTGTGCGTCATACGGCGGTGTCCATGCCGCGCCGCCCAACCCGACCGACTGTCTCGGCTTGCAGTTCGACAAGCAATCTCCGGGCGGGTTATTGCCGATCGAATGGCGATCTCGCAAAGGCCTGCCGGTCATCAATATCTCGGGTTGTCCCGCTCACCCCAATGCGATGACCAAAACCTTGGCCATGCTGGCTTCCGGACTTCCACTGGAACTCGATCATCTTAACCGCCCCAAGGCCTTTTTCAATAGCACCGTGCATCAGGGCTGCACCCGCAACGAATATCATGAGTACGACGTAGAGGACACCGAATTCGGCGATAAGGGCTGCATGTTCTTTAATCTGGGTTGTCAGGGGCCGGTCACGATGGCCATTTGCAATACCGAACTCTGGAATGGCCGCAGCAGCAAGACTAGGGCAGGGGTGCCGTGTTTCGGTTGTACTTCCCCCGACTTTCCGCTGGATCAAGACCTGTTCCTCACCGAAAAAATCGGCACCATTCCGCTTCATCTGCCGTTGGGCGTAGAACGGGCCAATTACATGGCCTACAAAAGCCTGGCCCACGATGCGGCTCCCGACCGGCTGTTGAACAAGAAGATGGATCCTTAACCATGGCCAGACGAATCATTCAAATCGACCTTAACCGGGTCGAAGGCGATCTCGATTTCCAGTTGGAACTGGAAGACAACAAAGTCGTCGATGCCCGTTGTATCGGCTCCCTTTATAGGGGGTTCGAACAAATCCTCATGAGCCGTAAGCCCAAGGATTCTTTGGTGATTACGCCCCGCATCTGCGGCATCTGCGGCACCGCGCAATTAAATGCCGCGGTGCTTGCGCTGGAACATATCGGGCGAATCCCCGTGCCGCCCACGGCCATTCGCATTCGCAATCTGTGCTTGATGGCCGAGACGGTACAAAGCGATCTGCGGCAATCGTTTATGTTTTTCACTGCCGATTTTTGCCATTCCAAATACGTCGATCGGCCGTTTTATGACAAAGCGCGCGCCGCTTTTCTGCCGTTTAAGGGCTCGGTTCACCGCGGCGCTCTCGAACATTCGCGTCATATCGTCGAAATTATTGCCCTGTTTGGCGGCCAGTGGCCGCACTCGTCTTATATGTTGCCGGGCGGTGTGACTACGCCTGCGAGCTCTCGCCATATTATCGACAGCCTGTCCATTCTCAACAAGCTGACCCGATGGTTTGAACAGGCCATCATCGGGACAGACCTGGATGCTTGGCTGGCTATACAATCCGCCGACGAATTCTTTACCTGGCTGACGGCGAAGGATGCCCATGCCGACAGCGCCATCGGACTGTTTACGCTGATGAGCCGCGACATAGGCTTGCACAACACGGGGTTCGGCACTCCGCATATGATCAGCTATGGCGCTTATGACGACCCGGACGATGCAGGGACTTTCCCCCCGCATCGCAAGCACTTGTTCAAAGCCGGTTTCCTCAATGGCGATACCGGCGACATCGAGCCTTTCGAGCAAGCCGAAATTACCGAACATGTGCGCTATTCCTGGTTTCAGCCATACCAGGGCGGACGCCATCCGTTTCAGGGACAAACCATCCCTGATTACCAACCCCATTCCGACCGCTATACCTGGTGCAAAGCGCCGCGCTACCAAGATAAAGTCGTGCAAACCGGTCCGCTGGCTGATGCGTTGATCGACGGCGAGCCGCTGATCCGCTCGTTATATCAGGCGGAGGGGGGCAATGCGTGGCTGCGCCAGTTCGCGCGCTTACATCGTACCGCCCGGCTGTTGCATAAAATGCGGGAAACGCTACGCGAACTGGCCGCACAGCCTAACGCCCCGCACATGATCTCCCCCGACGCGAAAGAAATCCCCGACGGAGAAGGCTTTGGGTTGGTAACGGCGGCGCGCGGCGCACTGGGGCATTGGGTGCAAATTACCGACGGCGTTATTAGCCGCTATCAAGTCGTTACGCCAACCGCATGGAATGCATCGCCCAAAGACAGCGAAGGCCGACACGGCCATTGGGAAAGCAGTTTGATCGGTTTGACTGTCGACGATCCCGACGACCCGGTGGAAATCGGCCATATTATCCGCTCCCATGATCCTTGTCTGGTCTGCACCGTGCATCTACTCGACACGGGCAAACGCATCACCGTATGGCCCTAAGCTATGGGTACGCGCCACATTGTTTGTTTCGGTAACGAACTGCACGGGGACGATGGCTTCGGCATCCGCGTCTACGCGCAGCTCTGCCGGTTGACGTGGCCCAAAGATGTCGAGGTGTTCAATGCAGGCATTGCCGGACTCAATGCGCTCCGGTTTCTTGAGGATTGCTGTCAGGTGATTCTGGTCGATGCCCTGGCCAACTTCGGGAATGTCGGAGAGGTTTTCCTGTTAAGGCCGGAAGACTTGGCCGACAGACCCGAGCAGCTCACCGGTCATGGTCTGGGGATCCCGTATTTGCTGGAGGCTCTTAAAGTCATCAGGGAACCGCAGCCGGATATTTTGATCGTGGGTGTCGAAATAGCCGCCGTCAACCCCTTTTCTCCCGGTTTGTCCGATAAAACCGAGCGGGCCGTACCCAAAACCGTCCAATTGATACGAGGTCTCTTGTCGGAATGAGCCGTCAAAATCCAAATTTTCGCGATGCCGTTGTCGAATCGTTAACGTTCCTCGACTCGACTGCTCCGCCGCGTTGGAAAGGCCGCGTACAGTTACCCGGCGAGCATCGTCCTATCGATATTCTGATTTTCAATCTTCAGGGCGAATTTCAGGCCGTCCCAGCCCTTTGCCCTCATGAAGGTTGCGATCTGACGCATTGTCCGCTGCTCAATGAAAACATCCTTGTTTGTCCGGCGCATAGCCGACGCATCGATTTGAAGGTTTCCGAGCTCCGCGTCAAAGAACTCGACGGTCAATTTTTGGTGTCCCTGAATACAACCAGTCTGTTTGAAACGGCTGAAAACCGGACCGAAATTACCTCCGGCAGCGAGGGGTTCGAAACAGTGCTGCAGCTGCGGGAGGAAATCGACAAGTTACGGCTGGCCACTCTGAAACAGGAAAAGCAAATTCGCGTCATCACCCAAAGCATGGATGCCATGCTCAGCGAGTCGGAACAGCAAAAGCTAAAACTCAAAGAAAAGGTGCATCAGCAGCAGGCCTTAAGTCGCTTTGTTGACCGCGTCATGGATACTATTGACGATCTCCTGGTCGTCATTGATACGGAGGGCCGGATTCTCCGGCTGAATACGGCGGTGGAGCGCGAACTCGGGCTTACCGAAGCTGAATTACTGGGAACCGGCATCGACGAATTGCTGACTCCCCTCGAACAGCAGCACCTTGCAGGGCAATTGCCGGGTTTGCCCTGGCCGATCCGATCCGTGCTGTTGGAAACCATCCGGCTCAGCGGATACTACGCCGGTGAACATGAGCTCCTGGGCAAAAACAGGGACAAAGCAAAATCCATCTACTGGCTGAAGAGCAGTTTGCTGCATTCGGAGCAGGGAAAGCTGGAAGGCGCCGTTGTGACTGCCTTGAACATCACCGAATTGAAAAACCGGGAGACCCAACTGCAATTGAGCGCCAAAGTCTTCGAAAATAGCAGCGAGGCGATTTTTATCACCGATCCGCAGGGCACCATCATGGAGGTCAATGCAGCATTCTGTTCAATCACCGGCTATGAGCGTTCCGAAGTACTGGGCCGAAACCCCCGGGTATTGAAATCAAAACTGCACGATAAGCCGTTTTATAAACGCCTATGGCGATCGCTATTGGATGAGGGGGGATGGAAAGGAGAAATCTGGGATCGCCGAAAAAACGGCGAATTCTGCCCGATGCTGCTCAGCATTAACGCCGTCACTGACAAGCTGGGCGAGTTAACGCATTATGTGGCGATCTCCACGGACATCAGCCACCAGAAACAAACGGAACGGGAACTCAAACAGTTGGCGTACTACGATGTACTCACCAGTCTTCCCAACCGGTCTCTGTTCAAGAATCGATTTGAGCACGAAATCTGTTTGGCGGAACGTAATAATACCCGTCTCGCCTTGTTTTTTCTTGATCTGGATCATTTCAAGAACGTCAACGATACGCTCGGTCATTGGGCCGGCGACTGTTTATTGCAGATCACCTCAACGCGTATTCAAGGCTGCTTACGCAAAACAGACACGGTTGCCCGTATGGGCGGAGACGAGTTTACCATCATCCTGCCCGGTTTAACCGGCATTACCGATGCCACCGAGCTTGCCCGAAAACTGATTGATGCCATGACCAAACCGGTGCAAATTAAAGATCACACGGTTTTCGTCGGCGTCAGCATCGGCATCGCCATTTTTCCCGATGACGGCAATGATTTCTACACTCTGACCAAGCACGCGGATACCGCTATGTATGCGGCCAAAGCGAAAGGCCGAGGCCTGTTTCAGTATTATGAAGAGGGTATGAACGAGGCGGCACATCAGCGACTATTGCTGGAAAACGCATTGCGCTTGGCCATAGAGCGGGAAGAGTTCCAGCTTTATTACCAGCCCAAAGCCGATAGCAATTTAAGCCGAATAACCGGCGCCGAAGCGCTGATCCGCTGGAGACGTCCCGGCTTCGGCATTATACCGCCGGACCGCTTCATCGCTATCGCCGAGGAAACGGCTTTAATCATTCCGCTGGGGAAATGGATACTGAAGACGGCCTGTTTGCAAGCCAAGATATGGGTCAATCAACTGCCAGGTTTCCGACTCGCTATCAATTTATCGCCCCTGCAACTTCTGGCCGATGATTTTATCGTCGTCCTTGATCGCATTCTGGCCGAAACCGGCACCAAGCCGGAATGGATTGAATTGGAAGTGACAGAAGGTCTGATTATGCTCGACATCATAAAAGCGACCGAACGATTGCATCAAATCCGGGAACGCGGTATCCATGTTGCGATGGACGACTTTGGCACCGGCTATTCGTCTTTATCCTATTTGCAAAAATTGCCTATCCATACGCTTAAAATCGATCGATCGTTCATCATGGCTTATACCAATGACCCCGCCTCGAGCGAGGCGGCATTTATCAAGACCATCGTATCCTTCGGGCAAGTTTTGAATATGACGGTTGTCGCCGAAGGCGTAGAAACCGAATCCCAGCTGACGCTGTTACAGTCTTACGGCTGTGATGAGATTCAGGGATATTATCTCTCGCCTCCGCTGTCTGCAGACGAATTTCAGAGGCGCTGGATTGATCATGGCGTTGTTGAATGAATCAAGGGATGGCGTTCTGTCACATTAATGAATCGGTTGTGTTGGCCGTAAATTTGGCCGGAAGGCTACCCCTTTATTTGAATGACCGATATTAATCGACAGTCCATTGCACCAGGCCGCTGTATGACGTGGCAATAACAAGCAAACCGAAGACGATGCGGTACCAGGCGAAAATAATGAAATCATGATGACTGATGTAACGCAATAATGCCTTGATGGCCAGTAGCGCGCTGAGGAATGCGGCGACCAGGCCTGCGGCAAAATAGGGGGCGTCGGTTGCCAGGTCCAATAAATCGCGATGCTTATACAAATCGTAAATACTGGCGACAATCAGCGTCGGAATTGCCAGAAAAAACGAGAATTCGGTTGCGGCTTTGCGCGACAGCCCGAATAACAAACCGCCGATGATGGTTGCGCCGGAGCGCGAAGTTCCCGGAATCAACGCGAAAGCCTGTGCGATACCGAGTTTTAACGCATCCAATGGACTCAAATCTTCGACTTCGTGGATACGGATATTATGTTCCCGCTTTTCCGCCCAAATAATGACGAAAGCGCCAACGATAAACGCCAGGGCCACGGGAATGGGCTTGAATAACACGGCTTTGATGTATTTGCCGAACAGTAAACCGAGGCTCGCCAACGGCATGAAGGCAATCATCAGGTTAAAGGCGAATTTTTGCGCCGACTTCTGACTGGGCAGGCCTATGATAACGGCAGCGATTTTTGAGCGATATTCCCAGCATACCGCCAGGATAGCGCCGACCTGAATAACAATTTCAAATAACTTGCCCTTGTCATCATTAAAGTTCAGCAAGTCGCCAACCAGAATTAAATGTCCGGTACTGGAAACCGGCAAAAATTCGGTCAGGCCCTCAACAATGCCCAGAATGATGGTTTTAATCGTTAATATAAGATCCATGGTTTATTAGGTAAGGTGAGTGGTTTGGGGGTGAAAGTCGGTCTGCTCTGGTTTGATGCAGCGTTACCTATAATAAACCGCCGTGTCGCAAAAAAACAAACATCCGATCAGTAAAATTTGCATTCGTCATCTGCTTTCAGCATCAAGATGACTAAAACGGATGCATTGCCCCCCTCGCATTGTTTATAATATGCGCAATAATTAGAGCATTTCTGGCCTTGCTTTCACTATTTCAGTAAAATATCGGGTTACGACTGCATGGACAGCTATTTGCTCCTGCAATATCTGCATTCCCCAAGTTCATGTGGGGAATGCAGGAGATAGAGCAATGCAGGAAGCTATTGCCGATGCTACGCTCTTGTGCCCTATGGGTAAAACTCAACCTACATTTTTAATCCATGCATATCCGCCGTAACAGGATCAATCAATGACCAATAGTTTAATCTCAAAAATCACCGGACAGAATGACATCGATCCAGCAGAAACCAGGGAGTGGATGGAAGCGCTGCAAGCCGTGTTGGAACACGACGGCAGTGAGCGAGTACACTTCCTGATTGAGCGGTTGGTTGAGGTCACCCGGCATGCCGGATTCGATATCCCTTTCAGTGCCAATACCGCCTATATCAATACTATTCCTGTTGAACAACAGGCGCAGTTTCCCGGTGACATCGATATAGAGCACCGTATTCGCGCTTATGTGCGCTGGAATGCGATGATGATGGTGTTAAGGGCGAATAAGCACACCAATGTCGGCGGGCACATTGCCAGTTTTGCTTCGGCGGCTACTTTATATGATGTAGGTTATAACCATTTTTGGCGTGCGGCTTCAGATCAGCATGACGGCGATCTGATTTTTACTCAAGGTCACTTAACGCCGGGTGATTATGCCCGCGCGTTTTTGCTGGGACGATTGACGCTGGAACAGATGGATAACTTTCGCCAGGAAGTGAACGGCAATGGCTTGCCGTCTTATCCTCATCCCTGGCTGATGCCGGATTTCTGGCAGTTTCCGACGGTTTCTATGGGTCTTGGGCCGATTATGGCCATTTACCAAGCGCGTTTTATGCGCTATCTACAGGATCGAGGTTTCGCCGATACGTCAGAACGCAAGGTTTGGAGTTTTCTCGGTGACGGCGAAACTGATGAGCCCGAATCCTTGGGCGCCATCGGCATGGCCGGACGGGAAAAACTGGATAATCTTATTTTTGTGATCAACTGCAATCTGCAACGTCTCGACGGGCCGGTGCGCGGCAACGGCAAGATTATTCAGGAACTGGAAAGCGAGTTCCGCGGTGCCGGTTGGAATGTGATTAAACTGGTTTGGGGGCAGCGCTGGGATGCATTGCTGGCTCGCGATAAAGACGGGCTGCTGGCGGCTCGTATGATGTCTTGTGTCGACGGCGATTATCAAACGTTTAAAGCTAAAGACGGCGCCTATGTCCGCGAACATTTCTTTAATACCCCTGAATTGAAAGCGATGGTTTCCGATTGGTCGGATCGCGACATCTATGAACTTAATCGCGGCGGACATGATTCGGTTAAAGTTTTTGCCGCTTTCCATGCAGCGGTAAATCATCAGGGGCAACCCACCGTCATTCTGGCTAAAACCATTAAAGGTTACGGCATGGGCGAATCGGGAGAAGCCCAGAATATCTCTCATCAGCAGAAAAAAATGAGTCCCAGTTCATTGAGCAACTTTCGCAGTCGTTATGCGTTGCCGGTGACTGATGAAGAACTGAACAACCTGCCTTATCTCAGCTTTCCCGAAGGTTCGAAAGAGCTGGCCTACATGAAGAAGCGCCGTAGCGAACTGGGCGGCCATTTGCCTTCCAGAAGGGCCAAATCTTATGCGTTGGATGTGCCGGTATTGAGCGATTTCAAACCATTGCTGGAAGCCAGCGGCGAAGGCCGGGAAATTTCCACCACCATGGCTTTCGTGCGCCTGCTTAATATTCTGACTAAAGACAGTAATATCGGCAAACGTATCGTGCCGATCGTTCCCGACGAATCGAGAACTTTCGGTATGGAAGGCATGTTCCGCCAACTGGGTATCTGGTCGCAGGTTGGGCAGTTGTATACCCCGCAAGATGCCGATCAGCTGATGTTCTACAAGGAAGATAAGCACGGTCAAGTCATGCAGGAAGGCATCAATGAAGCGGGCGGTTTGTGCGACTGGATTGCGGCGGGTACCTCGTATTCAACCCATAACGTACCGATGATCCCGTTTTTTATTTACTACTCGATGTTCGGTTTTCAACGGGTTGGCGATTTAATCTGGGCGGCTGCCGATCAACGCACCCGCGGCTTTTTAATGGGCGGCACGGCGGGAAGAACTACACTGAATGGCGAAGGTCTGCAACATGAAGACGGGCACAGCCATTTGATGTCGGCCACCGTACCCAACTGCGTGTCCTACGATCCGACTTATGCTTATGAACTGGCGGTGATTATTCAAGACGGTTTGCGACGCATGTATGTCGAACAGGAAGATGTTTTCTATTACATCACCGTGATGAACGAAAATTATGCCCATCCTGCAATGCCTAAAGGCGCAGAGTTGGACATACTCAAAGGCATGTACAGCTTCAAGAAAGGCGCTAAAAAGAAAGCGCCGCGCGTACAGTTATTGGGTTCGGGAACGATTTTCCGTGAAGTTGAAGCTGCTGCCGAATTGCTGCGCAATGACTGGGGCGTTGAAGCCGATCTATGGAGTTGTACCAGCTTTACCGAACTGGCCAGAAACGGTCAATTCTGCGAGCGCTGGAATCGTCTGCATCCTACCGAAACTCCCAAGAAGCCGCATGTCACGCATTGTCTTGCCGATGCGCAAGGCCCGGTGATCGCCGCCAGCGATTACACCCGCGCTTTCGCCGAACAGATTCGCGGTCTTATTGCAGCCCCTTATACGGTAATGGGCACCGACGGTTTCGGCCGTTCCGATACGCGCGAAAATCTGCGCCGGTTTTTTGAGGTAGACCGCTATCATGTCACGATTGCAGCGCTAAAGAGCTTGGCAGACTTGGGGCAATTCGATGCCGCCAAAGTGGATGTGGCTATTGCCAAATACGGTATAAACCCTGATGTAACAGCTCCCTGGCTAATTTAACGGAAGGAATTGAAGAATGGCTGCTCTAATTGAAATTAAGGTTCCTGACGTCGGCAATGTCGCGGATATTGATGTGGTCGATGTCTTGGTTAAGCCGGGCGATCAGATAAAACTGGAACAAACGCTGGCTGTGCTTGAAACCGATAAAGCCAGCATGGATTTACCCTCCAGCGCGGCGGGTACGGTGCAGGAAGTGTTTATCAAGCCCGGCGATAAAGTCTCTGAAGGGACGTTGATTGCGACGGTATTGGCAAGTGCCGAAGAGAACAGTGTTGCAAAACCGGAACAGCCGGTACAGGAAGCAGTTGCTCCTGCTCCTGCACCGGTAGCTCCCGCCAGTGAGCCGGCCGTTGTTAAGCCTGAACCATTGCCGGAAACCTTGACTAGCAGCAGTGTTTCTAGCGCAGCAGCCCACGCCACACCGGCTGTCCGGCTTTTCGCCCGCGAGCTGGGCGTTGATATACACAAAATAACAACCGGCGGCGGTCGCAAGGGACGCATCTTAAAAGACGATGTGAAAAACTTCGTCAAGAAGGTGATGGCTGAAGGCGTAGCACAAAACGGCAGCGGAATCCCGTCCATGCCGGCCGTCGATTTTTCTCAATTCGGCGATATAGAAGAGCAGAAGCTCAGCAAAATCAAGCGGCTGACCGGACAAAACCTGAGCCGCGTGTGGCTGAACCTGCCGATGGTCACTTACCATGACGAAGCGGACATCACCGAAATGGAAGCGTTTCGCGTTGCATTGAATGCCGAAAAATCCAAGGATGACGTCAAAATAACCGGTCTGGTATTTATCATCAAGGCGCTGGTTTCTGCGATGGAACAGTTCCCGCAATTCAACGCGTCGCTGTCTGCCGATGGCGAAAAACTGATATTGAAGAAATATTTCAATATCGGTATCGCGGTCGATACGCCTAACGGTTTAGTGGTGCCGGTGCTGCGCGATATGAACCGCAAAGGCATTAACGAATTAACCGCCGAACTGGCTGAAAAAAGTAACAAAGCCCGTCTGGGCAAGTTGATGCCTGCCGAAATGCAAGGCGGTTGCATCACTATTTCCAGTCTCGGCGGTATCGGCGGCACGGCGTTCACGCCTATCGTCAACGCTCCCGAAGTGGCCATACTCGGCGTTACCCGAGCTAAAATGCAACCGGTCTGGAACGGCAAGGAGTTTATGCCGCGCCTGATGCTGCCGCTCGATCTGACCTATGATCATCGGGTGATTGACGGTGTAGAAGGTGCGCGTTTCATGGCTGCCATCAAACAGTATTTGGGCGATATTCGCAGGTTGTTACTTTAAAAAATACAACTGCATGGACAGATATTTGCTCCTGCAATATCTGCATTCACCACATCCATGTGGATTATGCAGGGGGTAGAGCACCAACAGTAGGCGCTTTAGGCGACGCAGGAGCAGTTGCCGAGAACGCTGATGACGCTGATAATTATGATTTGATAAGATTTTTCTTGATCACTCTGTGTTCATCATATCCATCTGTGTCATTTGCGTTCCGTTATATTTGATCGTACAGAGTAGTTACTTAACTTTACTTTAATCAGGAAGAATAATATGGACGCTAATCCAGCGATTAACGAGTCTACGATACATGCCGAAGTGCTGGTATTAGGCGGCGGTCCCGGCGGTTATACGGCGGCATTCCGCGCTGCCGATTTAGGCAAGCAAGTGGTATTGGTCGAACGCTATCCGGCTCTTGGCGGGGTGTGTCTTAATGTCGGCTGTATTCCGTCCAAGGCTCTGCTGCATGTCGCACAGATTATTCACGAAGTCGATGAATTCGAACAACACGGCCTCAATTACGGCAAACCAACGCTTGATATAGATAAAATTCGAGCCTGGAAAGAAAGCGTCAGCAATTCACTGGTTGATGGGCTTGCCCGTTTAGTAAAGCAACGCAAAATAACCTTGATCCAAGGTACGGGACGATTTACTTCGGAGCGCATGGTTGAGGTGAAAACCGAAACAGGCATACAGAACGTCAGCTTTGATCAGGCGATTATTGCTGCCGGATCGCACCCTACCAAAATCCCGGTTTTTCCGAATGACGACCCGCGTTTATGGGATTCGACCGACGCGCTGCAATTAAAAGAAATCCCCAAGAAACTGTTGATCGTCGGCGGCGGTATCATCGGCCTGGAAATGGCTACGGTTTACCATGCGTTTGGCTCGGAAATCAGCGTGGTCGAGCTGATGGATCAGATCATTCCGGGCTGCGATAACGACTTGGTTACCCCTTTGTACCGGCGTATTAAAAAGCAGTATAAAAATATATGGCTGGAAACGCGGGTTACCTCAATTGAAAAGCATGAAGACGGCTTGAAAGTTTCCTTTGAGGGTAAAAGTGCGCCGGAGTCGGCCCTATTCGATGCGGTTTTGGTAGCGGTAGGGCGCAAACCTAACGGTAAGTTGATCGGTGCCGAGCTGGCAGGCGTTAATGTCGATGAGCTTGGTTTTATTGCTGCCGATAAGCAGCAGCGCACCAACGTTCCGCATATCTTTGCCATTGGCGATATAGCCGGAAACCCGATGTTGGCGCACAAGGCTTCTCACGAAGGCAAAGTTGCCGCCGAAGTTGCGTCCGGCTTGAAAGCGGGCTTTGATGCCTTAACCATTCCATCTGTTGCCTATACCGATCCTGAGGTAACCTGGATGGGTTTGACTGAGAATCAGGCCAAGCAACAGGGCATAGACTATGACAAAGCGGTTTTCCCTTGGGCGGCCAGCGGACGCTCGTTAAGTCTGGGGCGCAAGGAAGGTTTGACAAAAATTCTCTGTGAAAAAGAAACCGGCAGGATACTCGGTGCAGGCATGGTCGGTCCCAATGCGGGCGAGTTAATTTCCGAAGCGGTATTGGCCTTGGAAATGGGCGCCGATGCCGAGGATATCGGTTTGACTGTCCACCCACATCCAATGTTATCGGAGACTTTCGCCTTCGCTGCGGAAATGATCACCGGTTCGATTACCGATCTTTATATTAAAAAATAAGGTTTAAAAGGATTAATTGCACGCCTTGTCTACATGGAAGCAGGTAAGGCGTGCAGACTCTTTAATATTGAATGTTGTCTTTAACAAACAATCAGGTTTAAAGGGCGATATAAGGCAGGATTTTCAGCGGCCTTGGGAAGTAAATAAATCCTTATTGGCTTTAGAACCCGTGTAAAATATTCTCCAAGCCTGCATCTTGTTGCTTAATTCTAAAAAAATATTGCCTTTCTTTGCTACCGAAGTTAAAAGTGCGATATTTTTTGGGTAAAAACGCCTTGCTTACATGACTGAGTATAAAGGGACATGAGCAGAAGTTTACGTTATGAGCCGTACAAATTTTTAATCCCCAATCAAACATTATTTTTCTTAGTCCAGCGGAATACCGAGCACCTAAATGAAAACCAAGATAGTTACTGTCATTGCACTCGCTCTAATCGTCTTTATTAACTTCAGTATTTGGAGTTATGTTAACAATCCTTTGCAATTGCAACCTTGGACCAAAACCACTATGGGCGTCACTTTCGACCCCATGAGAAAGCAGGATACACAGAAAAGCGATACCTTTCCCAGCGAAGCCGATATTGATCATGACTTGAGCTTGCTTGAGAATAAAGTTCACGCCGTTCGTACCTACAGTGTGCTGAAAGGGCTGGATAAGATTCCTGAGTTGGCCGCCAAGCATAATTTGAATACCACGGTGGGCGCGTGGATTGATACCAATCTTGAAAAAAATCGACAAGAAATAGAAACCTTAATTAATGTCAGTCGGCAGAATAATCCTAATATCGTTCGCGTTATGGTAGGCAACGAGGTTTTACTTCGTGGCGATATGACCTCAGAACAGCTGATCGAATATATCCGCGAAGTAAAGCGAAACACATGGCGGCCGGTGAGTACCTCCGAAACATGGGATATATGGATTAAACATCCTGAGCTTGTTGCGGAAGTCGATTTTATAGCGGTGCATATTCTGCCTTATTGGGAAGGCATTGCCGCCGAAGATGCGGTTGATTATGTATTTGATCGTTATCACGCAGTGCAACAAGCCTATCCCAATAAACCTATCGTCATTACCGAAGTCGGCTGGCCTTCAGACGGACAACCTTTCAAGCATGCGACTGCATCGGTATCCAATCAGGCAAAGTTTCTGCGCGAATTCCTCAACCGGGCCGATGCCGAAAAAGTCACTTATTACATTGTAGAGGCGTTTGATCAACCCTGGAAAATGTCTTTGGAAGGCTCTGCGGGCGCTTATTGGGGGATTTTTAATGCGGACCGGCAGCCTAAATATCCTATGGACAGCGATGTTATTGCTATGCCTAACTGGGAACATTGGGCAACCGGCGCGGCTGTTTTCAGCGTCGTGTTGATGGGGTTGTTTTTATTTACCCGCAGCAGTATGAAACTGCCAGGTTTGTTGTTTTTCGGCCTGATTGCCAATCTTGCTGCATCGACGATATTCTGGTCGGTGTCGATTGGCGCCCAGCAATACCAAACCAATCTTACCATGGTCTTTTGGGGCATCCTGATATTGATGCAGGTCATGGCGGCCGTCATCTTGTTAATCGAAAGCTTGGAAATAGCGGAAGTCATCTGGCACCGAAAAACGGCCAGGACCTTTCAACCGCTTAAGCCCTCTCCTGAGTTTAAATATCCCAAGGTCTCTTTGCATTTGCCGATCCATAACGAGCCGCCCGATATGGTGCGCATGACGCTGGAGGCTTTGGACAGGGTGGATTATCCCAATCTGGAAGTGCTGGTGATGGACAACAACACCAAGGATCCGGCGGTTTGGGAACCGGTGAAAGTTGATTGCGAACGGTTGGGGCCGAAGTTCAGGTTCTTCCATTTGGAAAACTGGCCGGGCTTTAAGGCTGGTGCGATCAATCATGCCCTTGAGCAAACGGCTCCCGATGCGGAGATAATCGCTGTGATCGACAGCGATTATATCCTGTCGCCTGACTGGCTCAACGCCATGGTGCCTTATTTCGACAATGAAAATGTCGGTTTCATCCAATCGCCTCAGGATTATCGCGACCGCGACCAAAGCGCTTTTAAGTCCTTTTGTTACTGGGAATATGCCGGATTTTTCAATATCGGCATGGTGCAAAGAAACGAATACAACGCCATTATCCAGCATGGCACCATGACCATGATCAGGAAGTCTGCGTTGCTGGAAGTAGGCAAATGGTCGGAATGGTGTATTTGTGAAGACAGCGAGTTAGGTCTGCGCCTATATGAAGCGGGCTATGATTCGGTTTACGTCAAGGATTCATTTGGCAAAGGCGTTATGCCAGACACCATGTCCGGCTACATGACCCAACGCTATCGCTGGGTTTATGGCGCTATGCAAATCATTAAGGCGCATTGGCGCAGCTTTTTGCCCTCTAAAAATCCTGTACTGACACCGGCCCAGAAGTATTATTTTATTGCCGGATGGCTGCCGTGGTTTTCGGATGCGCTGGCGCTGTTATTTACCATTACCAGTTTGATCCTGACTGCCGTAATTCTTTACGATCCGATACACAGCGAACTTCCTGCCAATGCCTTTTTGTTGCCGACCGTTGGGATATTCAGTTTTAAGATTATCCGGGGCTTGTGGCTATATCAGGCCCGTGTACCGTGTTCCATTTGGCAATCATTGGGCGCATCACTGTCAGGATTGGCTTTAACTCATACGGTTGCCAAGGGTACCGTGCAGGGTTTGTTTACGTCGGGCAAGCCGTTTATGCGCACTCCGAAGTTTGAACAACACAGCGCTTTATTCGTCGGCTTGGTCACCATACGGCAGGAATTGCTATTGTTGATATTGTTGAGTACGGCTATTGGTATGATGGCTTCCTTGGAGCATTTTGACAATTTTAGCGGCAAATTATGGATAGCGATTCTTTCGGTACAAGCAGTCCCTTATGTGGCGGCTTTGTTGACATTATTGATCAGTATTGCACCGGACTATAAGTCTTACAATCCCGAGTTGGTTGTCGAAGAAGCAGCCGCTAACTCTAAGTCAAAGAAGAAAAAGTAGGTAGGAGCAAGCTTGTTCTCGTACTAGCGAGAACAGGCGTTTCCGGCACAACATTCGCCCTCTGGCTTGTCGGAAATGCCCACCTTGGCGCGTTTTGAACGCGGTCTACGCTAGTAGCTACATATCGGTGGGGCATCCCATTGTCAGCTTCAATACTTATATATCCCTGTCGGATACATTCATTATCTTAGCGTTTCTTCGTGGACAATTGATTTTTGATTCCGAGCGTCGGTAAAAACACCCTACGTTAAACAACTTTCATCATTATGCAGGGGATTGTTGACCCATGTGCTGATCGGGATAACCTGCATGTTGCGGTAGGCGTCGGCGGCTAAAAAATCAGCGATCGCGACAATTGCGGTTTTCTTGTCCAGCCAACGATTGTAATCATCGGGTGCAATAATAATCGGCATTCTGTTATGAATAGGCGCCATTTTGTCGTTGGCGACGGTTGTAATAATAGTGCATGAATAAACCGTTTCCTGATCCTGTTCCCAGTGTTCCCATAAACCTCCAAAAGCGAACAAAGCAGTATCCGGTTTGTGTATATGGTAGGGTTGTTTACCGGCGTCGATGGATTGCCATTCGAAGAAACCGGTAGCGGGAATCAGGCAGCGTCGTTGTTGGTAAGCTTTTTTAAACGACGGTTTTTCAGTCAGCGTTTCCGCCCTGGCATTGATCAAGTGACTGGAAATTGCACGGTCTTTCGACCACGATGGAATTAATCCCCAGTGCAGATTAACGGCCCTGTTACTGCCGTCTTCCAGTTGTACTATGGCGAGAATTTTTTGTCCCGGCGGAATGTTGTAGTCAGGATTGTGTACGGGTAAACTCAGCAATCTGAAATGATCCATAATCTGCTGCCCGGTTGCGATCAAGTTATAACGTCCACACATATATGCACCCCGAACTCATAAAACTGGAAAAAATCTTCAATCCGTCGATTCTAACAAAGATTGACGATCCATTGCTTGTGCAATACCAAATCGAACTGTGGATGAAACGGGACGATTTGCTGCACCCGGTGATTTCCGGCAATAAATGGCGGAAGCTTAAATATAGTCTCGATCATGCGCTGTCGTTAGGCACGGATACCCTCATCAGTATGGGGGGCGCTTATTCCAATCATTTGCATGCTTTGGCTTACGCAGGTAAGGTGTTAGGATTGAAAACCGTCGGGCTTATTCGTGGCGAGCAACCGGAAACATTGACTCCGACTTTGCAAGACATGAAAAAGTGGGGGATGGGGCTGGAATTTGTGTCCCGAGCTGAATACCGCCAGCTTAGGCACTATAAATGTTGGCATGCGCCGCATCAGTTCCCGGCTGATTTGCGGCATACACACCATCCCTGGCGATATTTGCCCGGCGTAAAGCCTCGGCAATATTGGCTGCCTGAAGGCGGCGCGCAGGCATTGGCGTTGAAAGGCGTAGCTGAGCTGGTTGCCGAAATAGGAATTCCGTGCGATACGCTTTGCGTACCCTGTGGAACCGGGACGACTTTGGCGGGTATTATTGAAGCAGTTCCAGAGCACGTGTCAGTGCTGGGATTTGCGGCATTAAAAAATGCAGGCTTCTTAACGGCGGAGGTTGAAGCCATGTTGTCACAATCCCGTAATAACTGGCAGATAAACTTGGATTACCATTTTGGCGGTTTCGCCAAAATTAATACCGAATTAAATGCATTTATTGAAGACTTTGAATTAAAAACCACAATTCCTCTTGAACCGGTCTATACCGGCAAAATGATGTACGCCATCTACGATTTAATCAAAAAACACTACTTCAGGCCCGGTGAGCGTATTATTGCAGTACATACCGGAGGTTTGCAGGGAAAAAGAGGTTTTAGTTGATGAGCCCACACAAGCATAATACCCACTGATTTTGAATCTGAGCACAACATGGACATAAACGAAACAGAAGAGATCATCGATCTTCAAAAGCCGGAACTTTATATTAATCGTGAACAGAGCCTGCTGGAGTTCAACAAGCGAGTTCTGGCACAGGCCAAAGATGAGAAAGTGCCGCTGCTTGAACGGCTTAATTATCTGTGCATCTCCTGTTCCAATCTTGACGAGTTTTTCGAGGTTCGTGTGGCCAGTGTTATCCAGATGGCGTCCATCGATCCCAAAGCCGTCGGCCCGGATGGATTAACGCCTAATGAGCAGCTGGAGCTGATTGCCGTCCATGCTCATCAACTGGTGGATGAGCAATATAAAGTCCTTAACGAGGTTCTGATTCCAAAACTGGCTGAGGAAAATATTCGTTTTATTCGCCGTAAGGAATGGACCGAAGCGCAGCTCAAATGGCTGGAAGCTTATTTTAACGATGAGTTGCTGCCGATTTTAACGCCGGTTGGACTGGATTCTGCGCACCCTTTTCCGCGCATTCTCAACAAGAGTTTAAATTTTATTATTTCATTGACCGGAAAAGATGCTTTCGGCAGAAATAGCGGCCGGGCCATTTTACAAGCGCCCCGAGCGTTGCCCCGCATCATTCAATTGCCTGCCGAGGAAACGGGCAGCGGAACGGCGGATTTTGTATTTTTATCATCAATTATTCATGCTTTTGTCGATCAGTTATTCAATGGCATGAGTGTTAAAGGCTGCTATCAATTCAGGGTCACCCGGAATAGCGACTTTTTTGTCGATGACGATGCCATTGACGATTTATTGCTCGCGGTGGAAGGTGAGCTGGCTATGCGGAATTACGGCGATGAAGTTCGTCTGGAAATTGACGCCAAATGCCCGGATGAAACAGTCACGTTTTTACTGGATCGTTTTGAAATGAGCCGTGATCGTTTGTTTTTGGTTGACGGGCCGGTCAATCTCAACAGAATTCAGGAAATTAATGATCTGGTCGGTCGGCCTGACCTTAAATTTCCGCCGTTTAAACCCGCTGTGCCGCAACAACTGGAACGCAGCAAAGACATTTTTGCTGCAATTAGAAAGCACGATATTTTGCTGCATCATCCGTTTGAGTCTTTTTCGCCGGTTGTTGAGTTCATTCGCCAGGCGGCGGTTTCCCCGGACGTGCTGGCCATTAAGCAAACGCTCTATCGAACCGGTGCTGATTCGCCTATCGTCAGCGCTTTAATCAAGGCGGCGAAAACCGGCAAGGTGGTGACTGTGGTTATCGAATTAAGGGCGCGATTCGATGAAAAAGCCAATATCGATTTGGCTTCCAAGTTGCAAGAAGCGGCCGTGCATGTGGTTTACGGCGTGGTGGGTTATAAAACGCATGCCAAAATGTGCCTGGTATTAAGAAGGGAAGGCAAGCAATTACGTAACTATGTACATTTGGGAACCGGGAACTATCATCCCAAAACAGCGCAAATTTACACGGATTACGGCTTGTTTTCCTGCGATAAAGAATTAGGCGAGGATGTCCGGCGCGTATTTGCCCAGCTGACCAGTTTGGGGAAAGTGACCAAGTTGAATAAATTATTGCAATCGCCGTTCACCTTGCATAGCGGGTTGATGGATAAGATTGAGAGGGAAATACTTCATGCCAAAAATGGAAAACCGGCAAAAATAATCATTCAAGTGAATGCTGTTGTTGAAGAGCAGTCTATTCGGGCCCTCTACCGTGCGTCACAGGCCGGGGTCGAGGTTAAATTAATTGTCCGGGGCGTATGTTGCTTAAAACCCGGCGTTTTGGGCGTGTCTGAAAATATAGAAGTGCGATCCATTATCGGGCGATTCCTGGAGCATGCGCGGGTTTATGCGTTTGAAAATGGTGGCGATAGAGAGGTTTACGCGTCCAGCGCAGATTTAATGAATCGCAATATGTTCCGGCGTGTCGAAATCTGTTTTCCGATTGAAAACAAGAAATTGCAAAACCGGATTTTGCAGGATCTGAATTTGTATTTAAAAGATAACACTCAGGCTTGGCTCTTGCAGTCGGATGGCAGCTATCAACGCTTGCAAAAAATCGACGCTGAAGAACCGATTCAAGCCCAGACTGTGCTTATGCATGAATTGCAATGACTAGGGTGCGCGAAATTGCCCAGCTAGGGGCCAAGGTACTTAGACAAAAAGCGGAGGCCGTTGCTGATGTACATGATGTTGAGATTAGGCAGATAATCGAAGCCATGCAAAGCACCCTGGCAACGACTTCGGGCGTAGGTATTGCCGCGCCCCAGATCAGCGAATCAAAACAGATTATCATTATTGCGTCGCGGCCTACGCCCCGTTACCCATCGGCGCCGCTGATGGAGCCGACGGTAATGATTAATCCTTGTTTTGAGGTCTTGTCGGAAGCTCAAGAAAAGGGATGGGAAGGTTGCTTGAGTGTTTCAGGGATACGCGCTTTAGTGCCGAGGTATCAGGAAATAATGATTCACTATACAGATCAGCAGGGCGGCTTGGTGGAGTCTAAGCTAAGCGGGTTTGTGGCGAGAATCTTCCAGCATGAAGTTGATCACCTGGAAGGTAAAACGTATCTGGACAGGGTTGAGAATAACGCGGATATTTTCTCGGAAAGTGAGTATGTTAAATTGGTTGACGGCATGCCTGTGTGACGCATGCTCCTGCGTCACCTAAAGTACCTGCTTTTGGGGTTATCCCTCCTGCATTCATGTAGGCAACGATGATCTATAAAAAACAAATGTACTATCACCCTTATACACTTCTGTTGTTAAAAACGCGCTTATGGTATTATTGGCGGTTTTAACTACCTGGATTATTATAAATGGCAAAAGAAGATCAAATTGAAATGGAAGGAAAGGTGATTGACACTCTTCCTAATACTATGTTTCGCGTCGAACTGGAAAACGGTCATATTGTGACTGCACATATCTCGGGAAAAATGCGTAAGCATTACATCCGAATTCTTACCGGAGATAGTGTTAAAGTTGAAATGACTCCTTACGATTTAACCAAAGGTCGTATCACATTCCGTATGCGTTAATCCTGTATCAACAGGATTAACGCAAGTTCCTTGAATAGCTAGTGCGGCTCGGCCGCCGTATTAAAAACCAGTCATTTGCACTCCGCCGAATTAAAAATTGGCTTCAGGAACAATCAACTCAGCGCTTTCGATAGCGAAGTTCAGCTCATTATCCTTCACGTAAATTCGCACATGTCCACCGTGCGCCAATTCGCCAAACAGTAAGTCATTAGCCAGAGGTTTTTTGATTTTCTCCTGAATGAGTCGCGCCATCGGTCTGGCTCCCATTTTGGGGTCGCAGCCGTTTTCAGCCAGCCATAACCGGGCATCGGGATCCAATGCCAGCGTTACGTGTTTGTCTGCCAGCAAGGCTTCCAATTCAAAGATGAATTTATCAACCACATGTCCGACAATTGAAATATCCAATGGTTTAAATTGAATGATGGCGTCCAGACGGTTGCGAAACTCGGGCGAGAAGCCTTTTTCGATAACTTTCAGGCTGTCGGTGGCATGATCCTGATGGGTAAAGCCAATAGAGGCGCGGCTGCCTTCTTCCGCCCCTGCATTGGTGGTCATCACCAGAATGATGTTACGGAAGTCCGCCTTGCGGCCGTTATTATCGGTCAATGAGCCGTGGTCCATGACCTGCAATAACAGGTTGAATACATCTGGATGGGCTTTTTCCAATTCGTCCAGCAGCAATACGGCATGAGGATGCTTGGTTACCTGTTCGGTTAATAAACCGCCCTGATCAAAGCCCACATAGCCTGGAGGCGCACCTATCAGTCTGGAAACGGTGTGCCGCTCCATATACTCGGACATATCGAAGCGAATCAACTCCACGCCCAGCACCTTGGCCAGTTGCCGCGTCACTTCGGTTTTACCTACGCCTGTAGGCCCCGCAAAAAGAAAGGAACCGATAGTTTTCTGCGTATCTCTAAGTCCTGCGCGGGATAATTTTATGGCTGATGCCAGCGCCGAAATCGCCTCGTCTTGTCCAAAGACCAGCATTTTCAGGTTCTTTTCCAAATTACCCAGCTTGTCGATGTCATTGGATGATACCGATTTTGCGGGCACTCTGGCTATTTTGGAGACTATGTCTTCTATCTCGGCAACGTCAATGAGCTGTTTGCGATCGGCTTCAGCGGTCATGCGTTGTTTTGCACCTGCTTCATCGATAACATCAATCGCTTTATCGGGTAAATGCCGGTCGGTAATATAGCGATCCGATAATTCCGCCGCCACGCGTAATGCCTCGGACGAATATTTAACGTCATGATGTTCTTCAAAGCGCGATTTAAGCCCTTTTAGAATCAGGATGGTGTCTTCAACGGAAGGCTCAAGTACATCAATTTTCTGAAATCTTCTTGCCAAAGCATGATCTTTTTCAAAGACGCCGCGATACTCCTGATAAGTAGTAGACCCTATGCAGCGTAACTGACCTGAAGCCAGTGCCGGCTTAATCAAATTGGACGCATCCATCACTCCGCCCGAAGCCGAACCTGCCCCAATAATGGTGTGGATTTCATCAATAAACAGGATCGAGTCTGGTTCTTTGTTGAGTTGAGTTAACAACGCTTTCAACCGCTTTTCAAAGTCACCCCGGTATTTGGTGCCGGCAACCAGTGCGCCCAAATCCAGCGAATAAATCACGCTGTTCATCAGAACGTCCGGCACTTGCTCTTCAACAATGCGTTTCGCCAAACCTTCTGCGATAGCCGTTTTGCCAACACCCGCTTCACCGACCAGTAGGGGATTGTTTTTACGGCGACGGCAAAGCGTCTGAATGGTGCGTTCAACCTCCAGGTCTCTGCCGATTAACGGGTCGATTCGACCCTTCAAGGCTTCTTCATTGAGATTGGTGGTGTACTTATCCAGTGGGCTGCCTGAGGCTTCGGCATCAGGATTACCTGATTCCGGTGACCGGCTACTTGCCGAATCATTTTCAGGGTCAATTTTTGAAATGCCGTGAGCCAGATAATTGACCACATCCAGTCTTGAAATATCCTGTTTATTTAACAGGTAAACCGCATGGGAATCCTGCTCGCTGAATAAGGCTACAAATAAATTGGCACCGGAAACCTCCTTCTTGTCGGATGCCTGTACATGAAAAACAGCGCGTTGAAGCACCCGCTGAAATCCCAAAGTAGGCTGGGTTTCCCGCTGGATACCCACTGGAATTAGCGATGTGGTTTCGTCAATAAATTGCGTCAACTGGCCGCGTAGTACCTTAATGTCACAACCGCATGCTATCAAAATCGGCTGCGCAGACGCATTTTCGAGCAATGCCAGCAGCAAATGCTCAACGGTGATAAATTCATGCCGTTTATCATGCGCATTTTTAAAGGCATTGTTTAACGTAATTTCAAGTTCTTTGCTTAACATACACTCTCCAACCTACACTTCTTCCATCGAGCACATCAACGGATGATGATGTTCTCGTGAATAGTCATTAACTATATATACTTTGGTTTCAGCAACATCTTTAGAATACATTCCGCATACACCAACACCTTGCGTATGTACTTGCAGCATCACCTGAGTCGCCTTTTCTTCAGACATGGCAAAAAAGTCCATCAAAATCTCAATTACAAAATCCATGGGCGTAAAATCATCATTTAACAAGATAACCTTGTATAAAGGCGGTCTCTTTAGTTTAGGTTTGGCTTCTTGAACAGCCAAACCGCCATCTTTATCTTTGAATGGGTCAAAATCGGACATAATTGTAATAATAAAATATTTGAGCTTCTAACATAGTGCCAATCTTGGTGAATTTCAACTCTTATGTTTACAACAAAATAAACAAGATTTATACGAAAGTTTAACAGGCACCTTGTATCTTCTTTCCGGCGTCTTTTTTACCAGCATAATATCTCCAAATCTAGTAAAATATTAGCTTTTACAGTTGGAATTCAGTAATGGTTTGGAAACCACACGTTACAGTTGCCGCCGTTATTGAACAAGACCAGCGATTTTTACTCGTAGAAGAAGAAACCTCGTATGGACTTCAATTCAATCAGCCTGCCGGACATCTTGAAGAAGGCGAGGATCTGATTGCGGCGGTCAAGCGTGAAGTGCTGGAAGAAACCGCCTGGCAGTTTGAACCTGAGCACATTGTTTCCATCCAACTTTGGCGAAAAAATCCTGACTTCCCCAGCTTTGTCAGAGTCTGTTTTTCCGGTCGCTGCCATTCACACAACCCGTCGCAACCCTTGGATGACGGCATCGTCGCCGCTCACTGGTTAACGCGCGATGAAATTGAAGCAGAGCGGCATCGTTTGCGTAGTCCATTAGTACTTATTAGTATAGACGAATATCTCAGCGGGCAACGCTACTCCTTATCCTTGCTTAAATCATTTATCGATCTTGACCATGAGTAAAAAAGTAATCGTCGGCATGTCCGGCGGTGTCGATTCTTCCGTAACTGCTTTGCTGCTTTTAGAGCAAGGTCATCAAGTCACCGGTTTGTTTATGAAAAACTGGGAAGAAGACGATGGCACGGAGCAATGCACGGCAATGGAGGATCTCGCTGACGCCCAACAGGTTTGCGATAAACTGGGTATCGAGTTAAAAACCGTAAATTTTGCCGCCGAATACTGGGACGAGGTATTTGAAGTCTTCCTGTCTGAGTTTAAAGCAGGCCGTACGCCCAATCCCGATATTCTGTGCAACAAACACGTTAAATTCAAAGCCTTCCTGAATTATGCCATTGAAGATTTGGGAGCGGAATATATCGCCACAGGTCACTATGCGCGCGTGGCTTCATTCCCAAGCCAGAGCTATGGGAACGAGGACGAGTTCTTTTTGTTAAAAGGCCTGGACCCGAACAAGGAGCAAAGTTATTTTCTTTACACGTTGGGACAAAAACAGTTGTCGCGCACCCTGTTTCCGATAGGCCACTTACATAAACCCGAAATCCGGGCAATGGCTGAAAAAGCCGGTTTTGCCAACAGTCGTAAAAAAGACAGCACCGGTATCTGTTTTATCGGCGAGCGTAAATTCACCGAATTTTTGCAACGCTATCTGCCCACCCAGCCCGGCGAAATGCGCACCCCCGAAGGTCAAACTATCGGCAAACATCACGGCTTGATGTATTACACGCTGGGTCAACGGCAAGGCTTGGGCATAGGCGGCGTTAAAAATGCGCCGGATGAACCGTGGTATGTGCTGGAAAAAGATTTGGAAAATAATATCCTGATCGTCGGACAAGGTCACGATCACCCGTTGATGTTGCATAACACGCTGGAAGCGAGCCAACTCGATTGGTGCAGCAACAGGCCGCTGACAAAAACGATACGCTGCACCGCTAAAACCCGCTATCGTCAGGCAGATCAGCCCTGTTCTTTGGAACCGATAGGCAATGACAGATGCAAAGCTGTTTTCGATCAACCGCAAAGGGCTATTACACCCGGACAATCCGTCGTTTTTTACGATGGTGAAATATGCCTGGGTGGCGGGATTATAGAGTCTAAATATAATGAAAATTAATGAATTAGAGCTGCATAATTTTCGATGCTTTAAAGAATATGTATTGGCGTTGTCTGATCATCGCTTTATGTTACTGATTGGCGATAACGGTAGCGGTAAAACTGCGATATTGGATGCCCTAGCGGTTGCGGTGGGAGGTTTTCTGCTAGCCATCCCTAATATAAAATCTTCTGATAAACGACATATTTCCAATGATGACGTTCGTTATGAAGAATTAACGCTTGGACAAACTGTAATTAAAGAAGTGGAGCTTAATAACACGGTTGTTTGGGCAAATGGGGTTATTAACAATGAGAATATAGAATGGGTAAGAACTAAATTTTCTAATAATGTGAGCATAGGTTCCAAAACAACTCGAAGACATGCTAAGGATATTATCGAATTAGTAGAAAAATTGGTCCAAGAAAAAACAAGTGTAAATATTTTATTTCCTGTGATTGCTTACTACAGTACTGGTCGGTTATGGAAACAACTAAAATCTACCGAGAAAAAAACCAACAGCCCGGCCTCTCGTTTCGATGGCTACCAAGATTGTCTAAACCCAGCGTCTGATCAAAAACGTTTTTTTAGTTGGTTTAAAACTCAAGAGTTGGCTGCCTTACAAAAACAAGAACGCCGTCATGCATTAGAAGCAGTTCGTGAGGCCATCGTTAGCATGATTCCTGATGCACGGCGGGCATGGTGGGATTTGGACTGGGATGAGCTGAGGATTGAAACCTTAGTTCAAGGGAAACTCCAAACAGTCCCCTTTCATCTGTTAAGTGACGGCTATCGCAATATGATAGGTATGGTCGCCGATATTGCTTATCGGATGGCGACGTTAAACCCGCAACTGGAAGCAGACGTAATCAAGCAAACCGAAGGCATCGTATTAATCGACGAAATCGATTTGCACCTGCATCCTAAATGGCAGAAGCAAGTTGTCGAACGTTTATTAGACACCTTTCCTAAAGTACAATTTGTTGCCAGCAGCCATTCCCCGTTTATTATTCAATCGCTGTATCATCGTGAAGATTGTTTATTGTGGGATTTAGAAAAAAATGCGCCTGTCGAAGTTGACAGCAAAAGTATCGAAGATATTGCTGAACATCAGCAAGGCGTAGAAATCCCCCAACAAAGCCAGCGCTTTTTGGATATGGAAAAAGCCGCTGAAGAATATTACACCGTGTTAAAACAAATTCCTCCTGCCAATGAAGACGAAAAACAACGCTTGCGGCAACGGCTGGATGAATTATTGCTTCCTTATAGCGATGACCCTGCTTTTCAAGCTTTTTTAAAGATGGAACGTCAAGCAGTAGAAGGAAACACGCAGGCATGAGGCCGGTAAATCGCGGCGACAGACCGACTGATAGTAATGGACATTCTGTTGGTTTCAAAGAATACGGCGATGCTCGTGACGACTTGATCAAACGGATAGGCGATTATTGTTCTTATTGCGAAGCCCCTTTGCTTGCTCCTGCCGTTGAACATATTCAACCCAAAAGTAAAGAAGCTGCTTTAGAAAAAACATGGAGCAATTTCCTGCTGGCTTGTACTTATTGCAATAGCGCTAAAGGAAATAAAACTGTTGATGCAAGCAACTTGAAGGATTATTTTTGGGCCGATACCGATAATACCTTTCGAGCCTTCATTTATGAAAAAGACCGTGCTCCGCAAGTCGATATTTCATTAGATGTCACCAATCAACAGCTCTCATATAACACGCTTGAACTGATAGGGCTGGATAGAGAACCCTTACATCCTTTACTGACTAAAAAAGACAGGCGTTGGGAAAAACGCATTGAAGCATGGGGTAAAGCCGAAAGAGCCAAACTTAATTTAAGTCGGCAGGCGACAGATTCAATGCGCGATCAAATCATAGATACTGCCACCAGCACAGGCTTTTGGTCAGTCTGGATGACGGTTTTTCAAGACTATACCGATATGCGCCGCCGGTTAATTGAGGCATTTCAAGGCACCAGCGAAGAATGTTTCGATCATAATACCCAACCCATACAACGAGCAGGCGGAAAAATCTAGCCTTCTCAAAACATCATGACACATCACTAAAGTATCAGGACAATCACCCCATGACTAATTTTGCCCTCACCGCTATTTCCCCTATCGACGGCCGCTATGCTGACAAAGTGGCTGCATTGCGTCCAATTTTCAGTGAATACGGCCTGATTCGTTTTCGCGTGCTCATTGAAGTGCGCTGGCTGCAAGCCTTGGCTAATCATCCGCTGATTATCGAAGTCAACCCGTTCAGCGACGCGGCGACGCAGCTGTTAAACAACATCGTCAGCAATTTTTCAGAGGCCGATGCGCAGCGCGTCAAAGACATCGAAAAAACCACCAATCACGATGTCAAAGCCGTTGAATATTTGCTGAAAGAAAAAATATCCGGTTGCGCCGAACTGGAAAAAGTCAGTGAATTCATTCATTTTTCCTGCACCTCGGAAGACATCAATAACCTGTCTTACGCGTTAATGCTCAAAGAAGGTCGTGAAGTCATTCTGGCGCAAATCAGCGACTGCATCGCGGCGCTCAAGACTATTGCCGTGGAAACCGCCGACCAGCCGATGCTGTCGCGCACCCACGGACAATCGGCTACGCCCACCACCACCGGCAAGGAATTTGCCAACGTCGCTGCGCGCATGTTGCGCCAGAAAGACCAATTGCAAGCCGTAGCCCTGTTAGGCAAAATAAACGGCGCGGTGGGTAATTATAATGCGCACTGCGTGGCCTATCCTGATGTGGATTGGGCGGAATTCGGCCGGAATTTTGTCGAATCTCTGGGACTGCAATTTAATCCCTACACCATCCAGATTGAACCGCACGATTATATTGCCGAGTATTTCCACGCCCTGTCGCGCTTTAATACCATTTTGCTGGATTTCGACCGCGACATCTGGGGCTATATCTCTCTGGGTTACTTCAAACAAAAAACCATTGCCGGTGAAATCGGTTCCTCGACCATGCCGCACAAAGTCAACCCGATTGATTTTGAAAACTCGGAAGGTAATTTAGGCTTAGCCAATGCCATATTCGGCTTTTTAGCCGAGAAATTGCCGGTATCGCGCTGGCAGCGGGATTTAACCGATTCAACCGTATTGAGAAATATCGGTGTCGGTATCGCTCACACCAGCATCGCCATTCAGGCCAGCTTAAAAGGCATCTCCAAATTGCAGATCAATGTCGATGCGATTGAAGCCGATCTCAATGCCAACTGGGAAGTGTTGGCCGAACCCATACAAACCGTGATGCGTCGCTACGGTATTGAAAAACCGTATGAAAAATTAAAAGAACTCACCCGCGGTCAGCGCATTACCCCCGAACAAATGCAGGCGTTTATTGAAAAGCTGGAAATACCGGCTGAAGCCAAGGCAATCTTGCTGGAGCTGACGCCGCGCAGTTACACCGGTTACGCTGAAAAACTGGCCAAAGAAATTTAGGGTACTGTTGGAATCCTCTCTATGTCGCATCTTGAAACGCCTGCTCATGGTTATGCATGGAAAATCAAAAATTACCTCATGGAGAGGGCGATGAAAACAGCAAAAATTTCAAGCGTAAAACTATTTATTAACTGTGGCGGTAGAGTTTAGCTATGTTGTCTTATTCAATTATTGGCGAAAAATCGCTGACTCTTTGTCGTTGGTTGGCCATTATCACCGCCATAGCCGCGCCTATGTCCACTGCTTTAGCCAGCGTTACCAGTATCGCCATGTTATTGACCTGGCTAATTTCAGGAGAACCCGTCCGCAGTTTAAAAATATCCGCTGAACAGCCCGCAGGTAAAATGTTGTTGCTGTTCTTTGCGTGGTTATTAATAGGCACTCTCTACGCAGAGACCCATTGGACGGAAAAAGTTGACACCTTGTTAAGCTGGAAAAAATTAGCTTTCACCTTCGTGTTACTAGGCTTGTTTTATCAAACGCATTGGAAGCGCTTGTTTATCGGTAGTTATTTAGCCGTTATGGTTGTTGCCGGACTGATCGCAGTGCCGCTATGGTTGGCTGATTTGTCGATAAGGTCGGGACGAGAGCCCGGTATTTTTATGACCAATTATGCCTCGCAGAGCATGGCTTTTATTGCAGCAATCATCTGCTGTGTTTTTTTATTAAGACAACAACTCTCCCTAAAGCATAAGTACTTGCTTTATGGTGTTATTGCCTTGTTTATAGTGAATATTTTCTTTATCAGCCCGGCGCGTAGCGGTTATGTAGCATTTCCATTTGCAGTGATATTCGCAGCCGGCTGCGTTTATGGATATAAAAAATTACTACCAATAATTGCCGTTACCGGTAGCGTAATGCTTGTCGCAATACTGTGCTCATCAACCTTACAGCAACGAACACAAACGGGATTGACGGAAAAAGCGGCGTATCAAACTAGCGGAGAACTGACCTCTATAGGCGTCAGGGTTATTTTTGCAAAAAACACGCTTTTGTTAATTAAAGAACACCCCGTGTTGGGTTACGGCACTTCATCATTTAAATCAACCTACAGCCGTTATGCCGCTGCGCAATATTCAGATTGGCGTGGAACCTCTACGTCAGATCCACATAATCAATATCTGTTTGTTTGGCTGGAAAATGGACTGATAGGGTTGTTACTGTTTTTTGCCTATATCTATACGGCTATTCGCCAGGGACTGAACAATCAACCCTATGGCGTAATCGCAGCGAGTTTTCTAGTCGCCGTGTGCGCCTCCAGCTTATTTAACTCCCATTTTAAAACTTTTCCAGAAGGCAATTTACTCGCCTTTTTTGTCGGTATTCTATTGGCACAACGTAACGTTGAAACCAAGGAAAGTCCTTAACAATCATGCTCAAAAAAATGATTTGTTGAAAATTCAATTATTTTTAACGCATTTGTCATCACTAAGTTTATGGGTATTGCAAAATAAATTACATGATGATATGAATATAGCTGTCGATTCATAATAGTTTTCGCCCTTTTTTCAAAAGAGAAAAGTAGAAGTTTTTTGGAAACCAGGTATCGACAATCAACTATAAACATTAATATGAGGAGAGAATTATGAAAAAATTAGCATCTATATGCGCAGCTTTATTATTTCTTTTAAGTACTTCTGTTTTCGCTGAAAAACATGCCTCCGAGGCACTGGAACACGCCAATGCGGCGGTAGTTCAGGGTAAAGCAGGTAAATCCGAGAAATTAGTCGAACACGCAAAGCTGGCATTGGAGCAAACACTGGCGGCCTCCATAGTAGCCAAGGGCATACCAAAAAACCATTTGGATGAGGCTGCCAAGGAACTGCAAGAAGCCATTGATCACGGTAACTTGGATCATGCCGACGTGGCGACCAAGCATGCCGAGGCGGCAATAGAGCACATTAATAAAGCCGAGACTAAATAATATCAATAGCGCTTTGGAGGAAAGGGGCGGCTATTCCGCCCCTTTTTTTAAGTGATTAATCGCTTATCCATCCCTATCGATCAGCGGTTAATAGCAAGAATTTCCTGAACATTATTCCGGGGGTGATTGATATGTCTATACAAAAAAAACTGTTACGGTTTTATCCCGATCCTTGCGAAGAAGTCTCCATTAAAGGCCTCTATCTTGCCCATCAATTACATAAATTGGGTACGGCCGAATCGCCCTTTGTTTATGCCAATTTCCTGTCGAGTCTGGACGGGCGCATTGCCTTGGAAGATACCGTCCAAGGCACCTACATCCCCAAACATATAACAACGGCTTCCGACTTCGGCCTGTTCATGGAATTGCATGCGCAAGCAGACTGCATTATTACCCACGGCGGCTATATGCGGGCCTTGGGCGAAGGACGGCTGGGTAACATATTGCAGGTCAGGGACAAAGAGCTTGTCGAATGGCGGTGCAACAATGGCTTAAAACCACAGCCCGCAGTGATCATCGCCAGCGCCGGCCTGAATTTTCCGCTCCACAACAGTCTCCAGGAACATGGGCAAGCCGTTTACATAGCCACCGGAAGAAATGCCGATCCGGATCGTATCCGTTACTGGCAAGACTTAGGGTATCCCATACTTTTTACCGGTGAAGACCAAATGGTTCACGGCGGGCCTCTGATTGATGCATTAAGCAGCCTGAGTTACAAAACTATTTACCTTGTTGCCGGACCGCAAATGCTGGACACTGTGATCCGGGAAAAGCAGTTATCAAGGTTATACCTGACCATTACCCACCAGCTAATAGGCGGCAAAGACTTCCGTACCTTACTGACCGGGACTACGCTTGGAGCGGAAGGCAACCTGATACTTGAAGCAATGTGCTACGAACAGGACGCGCCGCCCGGAGCCGGCCAGTTTTTCATGCAATTCGGTCTGGAGCGATCCACTAGCACTGACACTTAAATTCGATTTTTTAAGGGGAAGCACATGAAACAATGGGTCTGTACAACCTGCGGCTATAACATGATCGGCGATCCTCCTGATGTCTGCCCCTTTTGCGGAGCCCATCACGATAAATTTCTCAGCTGGGAAGACGCCGAAAAAACCTATCGCATCACCGCCACTCAAATCAATGACAGCGTTATCCAATTGGTTTCCGTGCCCAAACTGGGACTGGAACATGCGGCCTACCGGATTGAAACGGAAAATGAGGATGTCTGGATCGATTGTCCTTCCGCATTTAACCGCACACTGGAACCGGTGCGAAAAATATTCTTTACTCACCCGCACTTTATGGGCGCATCCAATCAATACCGTGAGCTTTGGAATGCAAAAGTCTACTTGCATGCTTTGGACGCAGAGAATCCCTTAATCAAATCATTCCCGGTCGATGAACGTTTCAACAATGACTTTACGGTTGACGGGGTGGCAGCGTACCACATAGGCGGACATACGCCGGGCTATACACTTTATATTTACCAGGACGTGTTGTTTATCTGTGATTACGCATTTCCGCCCGGCCCAAAAATGCGTTTAAACCCCTTCGGTCCGAAGGCCGAAACCTTACACAGAGCCGAACGGATATTGACCATCATCAACAGCTGCTCATTAAAAACCGTCTGCGGCTATAACTATGTCTGCGACTTTAAAGACTGGCTGCCTGATTTTGAACGCGCCGTTAAATCCTCCGCCCGCGGATAATGAAGATTCTTACCGTCGCTGACATTCGAGAGCTGATACAAGTTATTGGCCTGGAAAATTTCTTCAAGCGCGTTATTACCGTTTTAGAGGAAGATTTCGGCCGTTGGAGCGAGTTTATTTTATCGCCGCGTCACGGAACCTATTATCCGGATGGCGTCATTGAGTTGATGCCCTGTGCAGACCGGCAGCACTATGCATTCAAATATGTTAACGGCTATCCCGGCAATCCGCTTAAAGGCAAGCTCAACGTTGTGGCCATCGGAGTCTTAAGCGATGCCGATAGCGGTTATCCACTAATGATCAGCGAAATGACCTTGTTGACCGCATTCAGGACAGCGGCAACGGGCGTTCTAGCCGCAAAATATCTGGCCCGTGAAGAGGCAAAAACATTAGCCATCATTGGCACCGGGGCGCAGGCGGAGTTTCAGGTACTGGCATTCGCCGGTTTTTTTCCACTGGAAGAAGTCCGTTTTTTTGATACCGATCCGCAGGCTATGGTCAAATTCTCACGGAACCTGGCTGAACAAAAGTTCAGGTTCATTCCTTGCGACACTATCGTCGAAGCCGTGCGCGATGCCGACATTGTGATAACGGCGACCGCCGCTAAAAAACGGCAGTCCTTGTTTGAAATTGAGGACATTGCACCGGGTACCTATATACATGCGATGGGCGGCGACAGTCCGGGAAAAACCGAACTATCTGCCGAATTCCTGAAACAGGTCAAGCTGGTGGTCGAATATAAACCGCAAAGCCTTGTCGAAGGGGAGGTGCAACAATGCTCAGCCGGTCTTATCTATGCCGAATTATGGGAGCTGGTTTGCAAGAATAAGCCCGGAAGGCGGAATAATCGGGAGATTACGCTGTTCGATTCAGTCGGGTTTGCGTTGGAGGATTACTCGATACTGCGGGTTGTTTATAACCTGGCAAAAGAATATCAACTGGGCACAGAGTCGGATTTAATACCCGAAATCAATGATCCTAAAAACTTATTTAGCTTACTGAACCTTTGAAATAGAGAGGTTCGGATTATTCCCGAGAGCTACGGCAATAAACCCCCTCCGCTTGGTGATACTACCTATTGATTCAAGGCATTGATTTCTCTAATCTGTAAATATTCAAAAAGCGACATTTGGAAAACATCTATGACTAACCTGATCCGTAAGACATGTGAAGTATGCAGAATTGGCGCACCGTTGGCCACTCAGGCGGAAATCGACGAATTTATGCCGCAACTACAGGGCTGGGAGCTTGTCGAAATAGATGGCATCAAGCGCTTACAAAAAACCTTCAAGTTCAATGACTTTGCAAACGCCCTGTCGTTTACCAATAAAATCGGCGCACTTTGCGAGCAAGAAGGCCATCACCCAGCCATTTTAACGGAATGGGGCAGGGTGACCGTGACCTGGTGGTCTCACAAGATAAAAGGACTTCACGTTAATGATTTTGTTATGGCCGCCAAGACCGACGCTTTGCTATAAGGTCTCCCCGTAGAACGCCTCAATAATCTTTTTCATCAAGTGTAAGGTTTTATTTTCAGAGTCTTTTTCCGGATTAAATTCGCTGATTTCCAGGCCGCATATTTTCGGATGCCGATTAATCAATGCCAGCGCTTTTAGCAGTTCCTCTGCTTTAATGCCGCCTTGAGCAGGTGTTTCAACGCCGGGAGCATCGTCAGGATCGATAAAATCCAAATCGATGCTGATGCCGATAACCTGGCAAGACAGACTGAGCTTATCGATGGCTTTAGTTAACGCTTGGGCAAGCCCATCAATCTGTCCGGCAAAAATAATTTCTACCTTCGCTTGCTTTAATAGGTCGTATTCTTCATTTTCGTAACTCCGGACGCCGATCAGAATGAGGTTTTCCGGTTTGATAAAATCGGAACCGGGATACATCGCCGCCAGTTTTTTATCCGCTTTGCCAAGCAAAGCGGCCAGCGGCATGCCATGAATATTGCCGGATGGCGACGTAGCAAAAGTATGCGCATCCATGTGTGCATCCAGCCAGATCAGGCCGAATTTATCGGGCTGCTGCAATCCATTCAGCACGCCGCCCCAGGTTCCCAACGCACAGGAATGGTCGCCGCCGATGACCAGAAAAGCCTGGTTTTGTTCTGTCCAGTATTGGCTGAACCGGCTTATCGATTGATTCAGCCGGGATAATTTTTCATCCTTTGACCCGTTATTTCCAGGATAAACCATATGCCACTGGAGTTGCAGGCGTTGCTGTTCAGGTTTTTGAAGGGCAAACGCATCGCGCAGCATTTCCGCCGCATAGCCGCATGTACGCAGTGGTCCGCCTAAACATGATGCAATGCCTAAAGTTTGTAAAATAGCCACATCACTCTCGCTAATCGGAGGCAATCAATATGAATCAGGATAAAGCCAAAATTAATGTCTATTATGATGGAGCCTGTCCCAAATGCGTTAAAGACAGGTCGACCTACGAAAAACTTGCCGGTAAATCGGGCGAAGACGTCTGCTGGATCGACATCACCGGCCGGGAAGAGCAGCTGCGTCTTATCGGCATCGACCCGCACAAGGCGCTGACCGAACTGCATGTTCAGGATGAAAACCAGCGAATCCTGTCCGAGATGGATGCGTATATCCTGCTGATGAGCAAAGTGCCTGTGTTGAAACCGCTGGCTTGGCTGATCGGCTTGCCGCTGATTCGGCCGTTGCTCGCCAGAATTTATCATTGGCAGGTTAATCGACGCCTGCACCGTAGCGGACGGCTATGAAATAATGAACCCACTAAAAGCATTGTCCACGAAAGACACGAAAAGCACGAAAAAGTCGTTTGGGGAATTTTCGTGCTTTTCGTGTCGCCTGGAGGCGCCTACTTTTGGCTTTCGTGAACCTTATTTTTTCTACGGATTGGATTTTGAGGGGATGTTCTTTCTCGGGAATCACCTAATCCACCAGCTTTTTCAATACCGTGCGCAGAATGCCGCCATCCCGATAATATTGGATTTCAATCGGCGTATCGATGCGGCTTACGGCCTTAAAGGCCGTGACGGCTCCATCGGGCGCGGTTGCCGAAACCTTAACGTCCTGTTGCGGCACCGAGGCATCGGAAATATCGATTGCAAAGGTTTCCGTCCCGGTTAATTTCAGGTTTTTAGCCGATTCGCCGTCGATAAATTGCAACGGCAAAATACCCATGCCGATCAGGTTGCTGCGATGAATCCTTTCGTAACTCTCGGCGATGACCGCTTTTACGCCCTGCATAAACGGGCCTTTTGCCGCCCAGTCGCGGGATGAGCCGGAGCCGTATTCTTTACCGGCAAGGATGCACAGCGGTATGCCGGCCTCTTTATACTTCATCGCCGCATCAAAAAACGTCATCCGCTCGCCGGTTGGATGATAGACCGTAGCATTGCCTTCAACGCCCGGCACCAGCAGGTTATGAATACGGATGTTAGCGAAAGTGCCTCGACTCATCACCTGATCGTTGCCTCGGCGCGAACCGTAACTGTTCCAGTCTTTTTGTTCTATGCCTTTCTCCAGAAGATACAACGCCGCTGGAGAGCCGGGGGCGATCTGACCGGCCGGTGAAATGTGATCGGTGGTAACGGAGTCGCCGAACAGGGCCAGTACCTGCATGCCGGTAAGCGGCTGTATTTCTTGCCGATCTGTCGTCATTCCTTCGAAGAATGGCGGTTTCCTGATATAGGTCGAGTTCTCGTTCCATTCGTACAGTTCGGTGCCGCTGACTTCCACCTTCTGCCATGTTTTAGTGCCGGTGAAAACATCCGCATAACGCTCCCGGAACATCTCCGGCGTCACAAACTGCCTCATTACTTCGGCCACTTCCCAAGGCGTAGGCCAGATGTCTTTCAGGTAAACCGGCTTGCCGTTTTTATCTTCGCCCAACGGTTCTCGGGTAATATCCAGCGCCGTTGAACCGGCCAACGCATAGGCAACGACCAGCGGCGGCGAGGCGAGATAATTGGTCTTGGTCAGCGGATGCACGCGGCCTTCAAAATTCCTGTTGCCGGACAGCACCGCGGAAACGACCAGATCGTTTTCCAGTATCGCTTTTTCAACGGCTTCATCCAGCGGGCCGGAGTTGCCGATGCAGGTGGTGCAGCCGTAGCCGACCAGATAGAAGCCGAGTTGTTCCAGAGAGCCAAGCAACCCCGACTGCTTTAAATACTCCGTTACCACTAGCGAGCCGGGGGCCAGCGAGGTTTTGACATAGTTTTTAACTTTCAATCCCCGCTCCACCGCTTTTTTCGCAACCAGACCGGCTGCCAGCATGACCGACGGGTTGCTGGTGTTGGTGCAGGACGTAATCGCCGCAATGACGACAGCGCCATGAGTAATTTTCTCATCGGCATTATTCCTCGACACGATGCCGCTGCGTTGCAGATCATGCTCGAATAGCCCCATGCCCTTGATACCTGTCGGTTCGATCAGCATTTGCCGGTAGGTCGGCCCGACTTCACTGAGGGCAATGCGGTCTTGCGGGCGCTTGGGGCCTGCCAGCGAAGGTTCGATGCTGCCAAGATCGACTTCCATAACCTGGGTAAATTCGGGGGCCGGCGTAGTGTCGGTACGAAACAGCCCCTGTTCCTTCGCATAACGCTCGGTCAAATCGATCAGCTCCGCATGCCGCCCGGTAAAACGCATGTAACTGAGCGTCTCGTCGTCGATCGGAAAAAAACTCACCGTCGAACCTTGCTCGGGCGCCATATTACTGAGGGTAGCCCGGTCCGGAATACTCAGATTAGTCAGCCCGGAACCGTAAAACTCAATGAATTTCCCGACCACGCCAAAGTTCCGGCAAAGCTCTGTCACGCGCAGCACCAGATCCGTCGCAGTAACGCCCGGAGGCAGTTCGCCGGTCAATTTGATGCCGACGACATCGGGAACCAGCATGTAGACGGGCTGATCAAGCATCACCGCTTCAGCCTCAATGCCGCCGACACCCCAGCCGAGCACGCCCAGGCCGTTAATCATCGGCGTATGCGAATCGGTGCCGACGCAGCTGTCGGGATAACAGACGTTTTTATCCTTATTATGGAACACGACCGGCGCAAGGTATTCGAGATTGACCTGATGAACGATGCCGGTAGAAGGAGGAACCACACGGAGATTTTGGAACGCCGATTGCCCCCATTTAAGGAACTCATAGCGTTCGGCATTTCTTTCAAATTCGATGGTTTCGTTTAATAGCAGCGCATTGGCCTTGCCGAAATAATCCACCTGTACCGAGTGATCGATCACCAGGTCGCAGGGAATCAACGGATTGATTTTTTTCGGATCGCCGCCCAGCCGCTTCATCGCATCCCGCATCGCGGCCAGATCCACGAGCGCCGGTACGCCGGTAAAATCCTGCAATATAACCCGGGCCGGTTTGAAAGGGATTTCATATCTTGCGCCTTGCGGCTGCCAGTTGGCGACGCTCAAGACATGATCTTGGGTAATCACATCGTTGTCGCAGTTGCGCAATAAAGACTCAAGCAGGATTTTTATCGTGTACGGCAGTCGTGAGATATTGGCCGCGCCGGTAGATTCAAACCGGGACAGGGAATAATACGAAATCGAGCCGATGCTGTCGGTTTTCAGTTGTTGATGCGCACCAAATGGATCGTGGTTAATCATGGTAGAAACCTCCCTTATTGTCCACACAGCTCGTCATCCCGGCAGGGATTGCCGGGATCCGGAAGCCATGGATGGCAATGTCAAGTCGTACTATAGGAGGTTGGAACTCAACTAACCGGTTTTAGCCGCACAAGGCTATTTGTTGAGTATTTTTCCCTCTTACTTTCTCACATCCCTGTGTTCTAGATTCGCTTCACGCTCTAACGGGTCCGGCAATCCCTGCCGGAATGACGGTGATACGATTTGTGCGTATACCAAATGTTTATAGGCTAGAGAAATTAACAATCGAAGATAGCTTTTACCCGTATCAGTAGTTGCGTCAAGGATTTTGATTCTATCTTGAGGTAATCGAGAACTTAATTTTTGTTTGAAAATTCATCTGAATGAAACGGTGAAACGTGAGTGCGATATTAGCAAAACTCACAATAGCCAATCTTCCAGCTTTAAACCGGGTATTCTGGCAAACTCGCGGGTGTTATGGGTGACAACGGTCAGGTCGTGGGCAACGGCGATGGCTGCAATCTGCAAAGCATAGGGGCCGAGCGGTGTGCCTTGGCTGGACAAATGGGCGCGAATGTCGCCAAAGTGCCGCGTCGCTTGACCCGCAAAAGGTAAACTTGGCAACCATTCCAACAAGGTTAGCAAACGGATGCGATTCTGTTCTTGTCGAGCGCTCTTGGCCACGCCAAACCATAGCTCAGCTTCAACCGGCGCACAGACTCGCAACGTGGATCGGCCGACACGACGCACATGGTGCAGCATCTGAGGATGCTCTCTCAGCAATGCAATAGCCGCATTGGTATCCAGTAAATAGGTCATTAGTCCAATGCCTCGTGCTGCACATCACCCCCCAAATCGTCGTCGCTAATGTCATCGGGGAAATCTTCGCTCAAGCCACCCGCTATGGCAGCAAGAAAGGCTTCGGTATCGTTCTGCTGTTTTGTGTTGGCCGGTACCAGCGCGTAACGTTGTTCCAAAAATTCGATGAAATCCAAAGCTTCACGGGCAGCGGTTTCAGGGAGGTTGAGACTGTGTTAATAAATAGTTTCGGCCAGGTTCATGGAGTGTATTCCTCTGCTAATCAAAATTGGCATCCCAGCATAAACTCTTTTATGCTGGTTCCCAAGTCTATAAGGCCGCTGTTGCATGAGAATGAAATGGCAATCAAAACCGGATCAACTTGCTCCCTTTTGCTTTTGCAATAACCTATAATGCATTTTAACTAACCTAAACGAGTTTATCTATGTCAGCCAATGAGCAACGTGAGCTGTTGAAAGCACTCTTCAATAATTTGGAAGATGTTCCTTTAGAGCCTGACCATCCGTTCTATTATCCGTTTTTACAAGCTACCGCTGATGACCCGATTGCCGAATTAGCCGAGCGTATCAGTTTTAGCCAATCGCAAAGCGTCAATTTATTTACCGGGCAACGCGGTAGCGGCAAAAGCACCGAGTTTAGGCGCTTACGGAAAATGCTGATTGAAGACGGGTGCGAGGTGTTTTTGCTGGATATGCGGGACTACATGAACCTCACCACGTCCGTAGAAATCAGCGATTTTTTGATTTCAATTATGGCGGCTTTAAGCGAAGCAGTTGAACACGGCTTTAACAAATCACCGCATCACCGTGGTTATCTTGAACGGCTAGGCGATGTGCTGACCAGCGATATACAAATTTCCGGAATTGATGTCAAAGGTATTAAAGCCTCGTTAAAAGACGATCCCAGCTTTAAACAACAACTACAGCAAGGCTTGCGCGGCCATGTTGCACGTATTGTTAAAGACGCCCATAGTTTTGCCCAAGAAGTCGTGGAACTGATTCGCAAAGAAACTCAAGACCCCCATAAAAAAGTTGTGTTGCTGGTCGACTCGGTAGAACAACTGCGCGGCGTAGGCGTAGATGGAGCCAATGAAGTTTATAAAAGCGTGGAAAACCTGTTTTCAGGCCATGCCAGCAGTTTGCAAATTCCGATGCTGCATATTATTTACACTATTCCGCCGTACTTAACGCCCTTGGTTCCCGGTTTAGGTCGGCAGTTGGGTTGTAATTTAGGCTGTACCTTACCCTGTATTCATGTGCAGAAAAAAGACAATCAAACCGATCAGGATGGTTTAGCCATTATGCGCGAGTTTGTGAACAGGCGCTGTTCGAGGTGGCAAGAAATTTTTAGCGAAGCCCAGCTTGATAAGTTAGCACAAGCATCGGGCGGCGATTTACGGGATTTTTTTCGCCTGATTCGCGACAGCTTGGTTAAAGCCAGTTCCAAAAACAGAGGCGAATGGCCAATACCCGATAGCGTTATCGAGCAAACGCTTAATCATTCGCGCCGCGAAATGTTGCCGATAGCCGAAGACGACAAACAATGGCTGCTTAAAATCCATGATTCCAAAGAAGCCGAATTGCAATCGATTGAAGAGCTTCCGTCACTGGCGCGTTTTTTCGATACCAAATTAGTGCTCAACTATCGTAACGGCGATGACTGGTATGACGTGCATCCTTTGCTTAGAGAAGAAATCAGGAGATAAGCGTGAAGCCGGAGCGGCTGTTATCGGCCGAGGAAGAGGTGCAATGGCAAGAGCTGAGTCGGCATGTCGAGTGGGCGGAGCGCTTTAGCCTGATTGTCCTGTTTGTCGAGGATGCGTTACTGGCTGAAGGCTTTAAACAACGGCTGCAAAGCCAGCTCCAGGGACGGGTTTCTAAGTTACATGTGTTACGGCCTTTGCATCCTGAAACCTTAACTCAGGATATTTTTAACGAATTACAGCACACACTGATTCCTCATGCCGTGGTGCCTTGCTGGCTGGAATTGCATCATCACCGCTCGGCGGAGTGGCAACAAGCCCTGGATAACTTTTTTGCCCGATTCAATGAAAGACGCGACATCATCAGGCGAGACTACCCGCGCCCGTTTATTATTCTGTTGCCTTTGGCTTATAAAAGCCGCTTGCGTGAAATTGCCCCTGATTTGTGGTCGGTCAGGAGCCACACCGACGAGTTGCGGCCTGCCAAGACCACGCCGGGGCTGCGTATTAATCGCGACCGCATAGCAGTCGGTAAAGTAGAGCCACCCTTAACGCTCAACGAACAGGCATTAGCCAGTCCTGAAATCCGCGAATGGCAACGGGTCAGGCATACAGCTATAGCCGATAGCGAATTGCTTTTAGTCACAGATCGTGCGTTTAATGCAGCTTTTAATTCAGGGCAATGGGCGTTGGCTAAAACCCTGGCAGGGCAACTGATTAGCCTCAGTCATAAGATGATTAAGGAGCAAGGGGAGTCCGTCGTGACTTTGCGTAATTTTAGTGTTTCCATAGGTAGGCTAGGCGAGATAGAGGAGGCCTTAGGGCGTTATGATGAAGCCTACCAAGCTTATACAGAAGGTTTACAGATTTGCCGAGAGTTGCGAGCAAGGCTAGGTTCTACGTCCGAAGTATTGCAGGGTTTAAGTGGTTCGTTAGACAGCGTGGCCGATATAGATAAAATATCAGGCCGTTATGATTTAGCTTTGTCCGGCTATAGCGAAAGCTTGCAGATTTGTCGTGAGTTACAGGCAACCCCAGGTGCTACGCCTGACGTGCAAAGGTATTTAAGTATCGCGTTAATCAAGGTTGCCGATATGAATGAAATCTTAGGACATTACGAGGCTGCTTTTACCGGTTATAACGAAAGTTTACATATTCGCCGCCAGTTGAAAGCAACGCTGGGCGCTACACCCCAAGTATTGCGGGATTTAAGCGTCTCATTAGATAGGGTAGCCAATATAGATCAACGCTTAGGTCGATATCAGGTGGCATTAACCGGCTATAGTGAAAGTTTACTGATTCGCCGTGAGTTGAAAGAACGGTTAGGCGCAATCCCCGAAGTGCTGCGGGATTTAAGTGTTTCGTTAATCAAAATAGCCGATGTAGATAAAATTTTAGGGCGTTATCAAGCGGCGTTAACGGGCTATAGCGAAAGTTTACAAATTTGCCGCGAGTTGCAAATAATACTAGGCTCTATGCCTATTGTGTTGCGAGATTTAAGTGTCTCGTTAGGAAGAGTAGCCGATATAGATACCCTCTTAGGTCATCATCAATCCGCCTTATCCGGTTATAACGAAAGCTTAAAGATTCGTCGTGAGCTACAGGCAAGTCTAGGCGACAGCCCCGACGTGCTGAATGATTTAAATTTCTCACTTAGAAATCTGGCCGATTGCGAACACCGCTTGCAGCACTATGATAAGGCGCTGGTCGCCTATCGGGAATGCCTGCCTTTATTGGAACGCCTGCAAGCCGCGTTAAATTACGACCAGTATTCGGAGCGCATTACCGAGATAAAAGCAAAAATTTCAGCCTTGGGGCAGACTGCACAGTAAGCGCCCGGCTAGGAGTCTGTCGGACTTACAGCGTAACCCATTGATATTTAATGATTTAATTAAGCAATCAAAAATAACTAAATCCATATTTATCAATTAGTTACAGGATAAAGTCCGACAACCTCCTAGAGCCTGTCCGTGTCGTAACCCAACCACAGAGGACAACGCATGAAGAAAAGTACCGGAGATACCCGCACAGAAACCGACTCCTTCGGCCCCATACAAGTCCCCGCCGACAAATACTGGGGCGCGCAAACCCAGCGATCCCTTCTTAACTTCAAAATCGGTAATGAACGCCTGCCTCGGCCTTTGATCCGCGCGCTCGGCATCGTCAAACATTGCGCAGCATTATCGAATATCGCGCTGAACAATATTGATGACAAAATCGGCTACGCGATAGTCGATGCGGCTCGGGAGGTGATCGACGGCAATCTGGACGACAACTTTCCTCTTGTGGTCTGGCAGACCGGTTCCGGCACCCAGTCCAATATGAATGCCAACGAGGTGATTGCCAACTTGGCTATCGAGCGTCTCGGCGGTGCTATGGGAACTAAAACGCCGGTGCATCCGAACGATCATTGCAATCGCAGCCAGTCTTCGAATGATGCTTTTCCGACGGCCATGCATATTGCGACGGTCGAGCAATTGCACCATTTGCTGATTCCCTCGCTCCAGCATTTGCACCGCGCGCTGTCCGACAAATCCCAGTCATGGAATGAAATAATCAAGATTGGGCGAACGCATTTGCAGGACGCGACCCCGCTGACATTGGGTCAGGAGTTTTCCGGTTACGCAGCTCAGGTACAACTGGGTATCGACCGGATTAACGACAGCCTCAAACGGCTGTATCCGCTGGCGCAAGGCGGTACGGCGGTGGGCACCGGCCTGAATTCGAAACCGGGTTTCGGCGAACAGTTTGCCGAAGAAGTTGCGAAATTTACCCAGTTGCCTTTCGTCTCTGCTTCCAATAAATTCGAGGCGTTGGCCGCGCACGATGCGATGGTGGAAATCTCCGGGGTGTTAAACACCATCGCGGTCAGTCTTACTAAAATAGCCAATGATATTCGCCTGTTGAGTTCAGGCCCGCGCTCCGGCATCGGTGAACTGTCGCTGCCTGAAAACGAACCCGGCTCTTCGATCATGCCGGGCAAGGTGAATCCGACTCAATGCGAGGCCATGACGATGGTTTGCGCGCAGGTCATGGGCAATCACACCACCGTTACCTTTGCCGGGGCGCAAGGGCATTTGGAACTCAATGTATTCAAGCCGGTCATTATTTATAACGTGCTCCAGTCGATCCGGCTTATCGGCGACGCGGCGGTCAGTTTCACCGATCATTGCGTTGTCGGCATTGAGCCGAATATCGACCGTATTGCCGAGCTGATGGAACGTTCGCTGATGCTGGTAACCGCCTTGGCTCCGCGCATCGGCTATGACAATGCGGCAAAAATAGCTAAACTGGCTTTTAAAAATCATAGCACGCTACGTGAAGAGGCGGTTTCCGGCGGATTTGTGACCGAAGAGGAATTCGACAAGCTTGTTTGTCCGGAAAACATGATTTTTCCCCAATAAAGAACGAAAGAGAATACCATTAAGCGGTTAGGTACTTTTGATAACGAATAGAGGAGATAGATCATGCATGTAACATACGAACTGGCCGAACAGGCAATGGCTGCGGCAATTGCCGAGTCAAAAAAAATCGGTACGCAGATGTGTATTGCCGTAGTGGATTCCGGCGCTGACTTAAAGGCGTTCGTGAGAATGGACAATGCCTGGGTGGGCAGCGTGGATATTGCCATCAAGAAAGCCAAGACCGCCTGTTTCTTCGCCATGAATACCGGGCAAATCGGTCAGCTATCGCAACCGGGTGGGCCGCTTTACGGGATTGAGCATTCTAACGACGGGCTGATAACCTTTCCCGGAGGTGTTCCTATCGTTGACAAGGATGGCGTTCTAATCGGCGCTGTCGGCGTCAGCGGCAGTTCGGTGGAAAACGATCATCAAGTTGCCAAAGCCGGGGCGGAAGCAATCGGGGTTTCCGATTTACCCGAGCACCCATGGCGAACCTGAGCTTAAGATCATTTTCAGGATTACATCGTTCCCACGCAGAGTGTTACTGCCATTAAATTGAGAAATACACTGGATTTCCAAGCTGGAGCTTGGGAATCCAGATGACGAAGCTCTCGGCAACCGCTCCTGCGTTGCTCTACCTCCTGCATAATCCACAGGGATGTGGTGAATGAAGATATTGCAGGAGCAAATATCTGTCCATGCAAGTCGTAGCTTGGCGAGACGGGAAGCTGGAGCTTCCCACACCGAATTCCCAAGCTGGAGCTTGGGAACTAGCGCTTACTAAAATCCTTAACTTAATGGCCGTGACGCAGAGCGTTGGAACGATGTATTTTTTTGGGGCTAAATTCAGGCAATTTCCATCATAATTCCTCATCCATTCATGAATGGTCATTTGATGTTATTCAAAAAGACATTCACTTAAATCGGGCGTTGTAGCCGGTTTTGACATCTTGCCGTCATGGATCGTTTGAAAGGCTTTATTGAAATCCGCGTTGATAAAACTGCTCGATAAATGAGCACACAAACAATAAACGGCTGAATAATCATCGGTGTTGCCTGAGGTGCAATTATTGATTCTGTCGGACAGGATACGGATGATAGAAAGAATAAAGCCATCATGCCGCCATGTTACCGGAAGGTCTGTAACATCACTTCCCCGCATCGCAATAGCGCCCAATGCACAATAGGCAAGATTAACCAGCCCGGCCAATATTTCAACCATATCGCCCGCTTTAATCGCTTTTAATACCGCGCTGCCTTCATCCATGAGTAATGCTTGACGCATAACAATATCCATATCGGATAATCGCTCATTTGCCCCATGTTCGGCTTGCGGAAGTGAAAAGGTGTCGTGGAATTCTCTAACTAACTTTAAGTGCTTATTCATGGTTTTTATCCTCGTCGACTTACGTCGAATTAATGTAATAACCAGGTCCAACTAAAGTTTTTTCAAAGCGATTTATTCGAGCGCTATTTTTCCCTCAATGCAATGGTTGACGCCAAGAGCGGGAGAATCCAGGGTCATTTTAATGTCTATGGTCTCGGAACCGTTCAGTTTGCCGGATTCAACGGCTTTGAGCACAGCATGTTCGATCTCACGTTGCGATGTAAGGCCGACATGTTTGAGATATTTTCTGATTTCGAGATTAAATGTGTCTTCATTCATTTTGGCCTCCTAAAGGCAAAGTAGATTCCATCAGTATGAGCAATGGAACTTGTTTTGTGATGAAAGAACTATCATTTTGTAATCATAAAAACTTCTTATGAACTGTATCATGTCCTGATGTTACGTACACTGCCAAAAAATAATTATTTTTTGGCCTACAAAAAAGGGAAGTGTTGCCGGTCAAAAATTATCAGGAAGCGGCGAAACAGGTTATTAAAATTAGTAGCCTACGTCCCAAACTGGGGGCAATGTTAATCATAAATCGCAGTAGTAGAGTGAAAGCTATTTGGTGAGCATTCAAAAAACCGCTTACCCTTCGATAGGCTCAGGGCTAACAGGATTTTTGAGCGCTCAACTGCAGATTTCAGGTTGATGCGGGAACCTCTTAAGAGTCCTTGGGGATCCCTCGTAGCGTTGCCAGCGCGCTTTCGTAGTCGAATACCTCAATTTGTCGAGTAAAGTCAGCATAGCGACTGCCCAGCTTCACGCGTAGCAGATCAGCGGACTCGCGGGCCAAGCCGTTGGCGCGAGCGTTGTCTTCGACAAGCAGGTTTTCCAATTCCGAGAGTACTTGTTTTAAGCATTCGGGATCGATATTGCAGGCAGTGTTTTCGATAAGGGCAACTTCTTCCGGCAAACTCAGGATGTACTGAATCAATTGAGCCAATTCGCGATCGCACAGCCTGGCCAATTCTGCGCACTCGATTGAAGTGGAATTCTGGCGCAAGGCCTTATCCAGCAGGGTTGCCAGATCGGAAACGCGGCGAGCGCCCAGAGTCGCGGCGGCGCCTTTCAGGCCATGAGTCAGGTGTTGCGCCTCCTGGATGTCCCCCTGACTCAGCAGTTCTTGTACACGAATCATGTCTCTACTATGGAAGTTGGCAAACATCTGCAAAAGTTGCTGATATTTCAGGGTGTCGCCCCTGACGACAGCCAAGCCCCGTGCAGCTTCCAGTCCCGGAACGGTTGCCAGTCGGCTCGGAATGTAGCTGACCGGGAGAGGGATCGGCACTAAGTCCTCCGTGAGTTCTGCGGGTCGGTTCTCCAAATCTGCGGGACGATAGTTTCGGTCAGGCGGCGACAGCCAACGCAGCAGCGTAGCGTAGAGAACCTGCGGAATCACGGGTTTGGCAACAAAGTCGTTCATGCCTGCATTAAGGCAGATACGCCGGTCTTCGTCAAAGGCGTTGGCGGTCATCGCCAGGATCGGCAAGGATGCGTAGCCGGGCAGGGCGCGAATCGCTTTGGTCGCGGCCAAACCATCCATATCGGGCATCTGCACATCCATCAGCACCAGATCGTAGCTATTCGTACCGAGCTTATCCAAGGCGACCCGACCGTTTTCCGCGGTGTCCACCGACAGACCGACCCCGTGCAGCAATTCCAGCGCCACCTCCCGGTTGATGGGGTTATCCTCTGCCAGCAGCAGGCGGGCACCGGCATGGTTTAGACGCAACATGTTCTCAGCATCCGCCGATTTTATCCTCGCTTCGGTGGGTATCACGCCATGGCCCCGCTGGAGCCGGACGGTAAACCAGAAGGTACTGCCTTGGCCCAGCGCGCTTTCCACGCCGACCTCGCCGCCCATGATGTTCGCCAGACGTCGGGTAATGGCCAGCCCCAGGCCGGTGCCGCCGTACTTGCGGGTAGTCGAAATATCGGCTTGGGCGAACACTTCGAACAGCGTCGGCAAATTCTCCGCCGCAATACCGATGCCGGTGTCCTGCACCTCGAATCGCACCAGCAACCCTTTGTCGGTTTCTTCCAATAACCTGGCGCGCAACCAGATGGTGCCCCGTTCGGTGAACTTGACGGCGTTGCCTGCATAGTTGAGCATGGCCTGACGTAACCGGGTAGGGTCGCCGCGCAACCACAGGGGTACGTCGCCATTATCCATTTCGATGGTCAGTCCTTTGGCGCGGGACTGATCGGTAATCAATGAGCTGATGTGATCCAGTACCGCCGCCAGGGAGAAATCGGTTTGTTCCAGTTCCAGGCGGCCTGCCTCAATCTTCGACAGATCCAGAATATCGTTAATGATGGACAGCAGATGCAGGGCGGCGGCATCGATCTTGTCCAGCCGCACGCTTTGTTCGGACGTAGGCGTGTTTTGGCGTAAGAGATAGGTTAATCCGATGATGGCATTCATGGGGGTGCGAATTTCGTGGCTCATATTGGCCAGGAAAGCGCTCTTGGACTGATTGGCTGCATCCGCCGAAGTCCGGGCCGACTCCAGTTCCGCCGTTCGACGCGCTACCAGCTCCTCCAAGTGATGGCGGTGCTGATCCAGTTCCTCGCCCTGATGCCTTTTTTCGGTAATGTCCTCCTGCACCGCCACGTAATGGGTGATGCCCCCATTCGGCTGACGGATGGGAGTAATGATGGCGAAATCCACATACTCGCTGCCATCCTTGCGTTTATTGATGAATTCACCCTTCCAGGTTTGCCCGTTGGATATGGCATCCCAGAGCGCTGTATAGGATTCTTTCGGCGTCTTGCCGGAGTTCAGGAGTCGCGGATTCTGTCCGATTATCTCCTCGTGACAGTAGCCGCTGTTCTTCGCGAAAGCCTCGTTAACGTATTCGATGTTGCCGTCGAGATCGGTGATGATGATGCTCTCCGGGCTTTGCTCCACGGCTTGGGCGAGCTTGCGCAGTTGTTCTTCGGCCTGCTTGCGCTCGGTGATGTCGCGGACGATTCCGGCGGCATGCCATTGGCCGCCGAGCTGTATCGCAGAGAGGGAAAGCTCGACCGAAAATTCCTCGCCGTTCCGGCGCAGGGCAGGCAGTTCCAGGGTACGGCCCACCGCCGCGCCCTCGCCGGTGTGCGCGAAATGCGCCAAACCCACCGCTGCCGCTTCGTGAAAGCGGGGCGGCCCGATGAGTTGGTGCAGCGGCAGTCCTATCGCCTCGTTCTTGGTATAGCCGAACATGACAGCGGCTGCGGGGTTCCACAGCACGATTTTTCCCTCTTTGCCATCAATGAGGATAAAGGCGTCGCGGATGCTTTCGGTGGCCACCCGGAAGCGCTCACTGCTGTCGTGCAGTTCCTGCTCGACCCGTTTACGCGCGGTAATGTCCCGATTCGCGCCGTGCTGGCCCAAGTATTCGCCGTTCTCATCGTGGATGGGTTTGCAATGGTGGCCGATCCAGTGTACGCCTCCGTCCTTGTGCATGATACGCACTTCAAGTTCGCCTCTATCGGTATTCGTGCTGTCCTCAAGATGTTGTCGGTACGCCATGCGGTCGTCAAGGTGGATGATGTTGACCATTAACCCGGGATCGGCCAGGAACTCCTCAGGCGTATGACCGGAAATTTGTTCGCAAGCCGGAGAGATGTATTTATAACGTCCGTCGATGTCAATCCAGAAAATGCAATCGGCAGCATTGTCGGCCAGCAGTCGGTATTTGGCCTCCGACTCTCGCAACGCTGCATGAGCCGTCTCAGCCCGGGTCCGGGCGGCGAGGGCGTCCTCCATCAGGTTCAGTGCAGCCAACCTGGCTTGGCGCTGCTCTTCGAGGATGGCTGTCTGGCTTTCATGCAATGCAGTTTCGGCGGACTGGCGGGCGCGACGTTCGTCGGCCTCATTCAAGGCGCGCAAGATGGCCGGCAACAGGCGAATTAGGCTGCCCTTCAGGACAAAATCACTCATGCCCAGATGCAGCAATTCCACAGCGGTTTCCTCGCCGACGCTGCCGGACACCAGGATAATCGGCAGATTGGGACGATACGTCCGGATACGTTGCAGGGTCGTGATAAAGTCCATGCCCGGCACGTTGTAATCCGAGAGCACCACATCCCATTCGTTCTGCAATGCGGCATCCAGCTCTACATCGCTACCGACACGGAAACACTCGGCATCCAGGCTATGTTGGCGTAAATGCCTCTCCAGCAGCAGGAAGTCGGCAGGGACATCTTCGATGACGAGGAGTTTTAACGGGCTGTTCATGGCTGTTTCATCGCTGCGGGGGAGATTCGTTGGTCGCCAGCCAGTACACACCCAGACGCGCTACAGTCTCGGCGAATTCGGCAAAATCCACCGGCTTGCGCACGAAGCTGTTGGCGCCGACTTCATAGCTCTTCAGGCGATCACGATCCTCATCCGACGAGTTGAGAATGACGACCGGCAGTAGCGCAGTGCGGGTGTCGGCGCGCAGTCGTTCCAGCACTTCCAGGCCGGACAGGCGCGGCAGGCCGATGTCAAGCAGGACTACGGTGGGCAGGTCGGGGCCTTCCCGGTCGGCGAATTCGCCCTGCCGGAACAGGTAATCCAGAGCTTGTTGACCGTCGCGCACTACGTCTATCTGGTTGATCAGGTTGGCGCGACGTAAGGCGCGCAAGGTCAGTATTTCGTCCTGTAGGTTGTCTTCTACCAACAAGATGGTTTTGCTATTGATCATTAAGCCTCCTTTTCGCCGCGCGTTGAATTCGCGGGCATATTGGATAAAGAAAAACAGAATACCGCGCCTTTGCCCGGTTCTCCTTGTGCCTCGATGTTCCCGTTGTGGCGGTGTACGATACGCTGCACGGTGGCCAGGCCAATGCCGATGCCGGATTTTTTCTGCCGATGGGTGCCATGGACAGACTCTTGACGAAAGTGGAGCGATAGGCGGCATAGAGAATGCGCGGATCGACAGTGATGTCTTCGATGACAGTCGCTTCGGCGTGGAGCATGGTCCAGCCGGAAACACAGGACTCAAGCGGAAAGCGTTGACCCCTCCACAATGGGCCTATGGCATCCTCGTCGATATAGTGGCACTGGCCATTGTCACTCAATATCAGGGTAGCGCCGTCTGCACCGGTCAGTTCACGCACGGCGCGGAGGATGATGGTCGTGAGACTCGGCAGGTCGCGCACCGAGGCAACTTTCTCGACGGTTTCGGCCAGTCGGCGCAGCAGTTCCGTACTGCGGCTCAATTCCTCCACCGTGCGCCGCCGCGATAACACCAGGCCGCTCACTCGCGCCAGCAGTTCCTCGACCGAGAAGGGCTTGTTGAGGCAGTCCTGCACGCCTTCCTTGAGCAGGCGCAGACGATCCTGGGTTTCGCTAAACAGGTAGCCCATGACCAGAAACAGGCCTACCGAATAGAGGTTGGACGGGGTACTCATCGTCCAACTCAACTGGGGCGGGATAAAGAAGAACCAGACGATGGCGATGCTGAGAACGGTGCTGACCAGTCCGGCCCCGAGGCCGCCCAGGCGTGCGCTGAAAAACACGGTGGGGAAGAATAGAAACCAGACGAAAGGAGCGATCCAGGGCCACAGTACCCATTGCAGCGCCAGCGCCAGGAAGGGCAGTAAGACGGCCGGCACCAAACGTATGTTCATGATGCCGCAGTTCCTTTCGGTGGTACCGGAAGGGCATCGAGAAAGGCCAGTGGGTAGGGCGGTTCTTGTCCGAGTTGGCGAGAGAGTTCGTTGGCCTGCTGTTTCAAGGCAATCATGTCCAACTCGCGACCCACCGTGGCGCGGTTGAAACGTTCCAGTTCCGCATTGCGCTGAGCCAGTTCCCCGGTCTGTCGGCGCAGTGCCTCTTCGACGGCTTTACGCGCACTGATGTCTGCGATGGTGCCGATCATCCTGAGCGGCGCGCCCTCGGCATCACGTTCGACCACCCGGCCCCTGCCCCGTATCCACTTGATCTTCCCGGAAGAGGTGACCAAACGGTAGTCGAAATCGCTGGACGGAGTCTTGCCTTGCATGTGAGCTTCCATCGTTTCCAGCACATGGGGCAGATCATCCGGGTGCACCGTCTGCTTGAAAAACTCGAAATCCGGCGTGACTTGGTCAGGCAGGTAGCCGGTCATTTCGTAGTAATGTGGCGTCAGATAAGCCAATCCGCTGCGTAAATCCCAGTCCCAAAGACCGTCGCTGGTAGCATTGAGGGCCAACTTAAGACGCTCTTCGCTGATGCGAAGTTGTGCTTCGGCAGTCTTGCGTTCGGTAATATTGAGGATAAAGCCAATAATTGCCGGGCGACCTTGATAGTCGAAGGTGCGTCCATGTATCTCAACGTCGATGCGACTGCCGTCGCGGTGCAGACCGACAAAAATGTAATGCAGGTCCGCAACCTCGCCATCAATACGCCGTCGCATGATTTCCCCCACTCGTTCACGATTTTCCGGGCTAACCAGATCGGCGACAGATACGTTGTCGATCAGAGCTTCCGGCGAGTCGTAACCGAAGAGGGTCAAAAAGCCGGGATTGACGTAGCGGAAGCGGTCATCCTGAATAATGTAAATACCGGCCAGAGATTGTTCCACCAAGGCGCGAAAACGGCCTTCGCTGTCACGCAGGGCCAGTTCGGCCTGCTTACGTTCGGTGATATTTTCGGTCACGATAATGATTTCGCCTGGGTTGGGCGAGTAGATCATGAATGAGAACCAGCGATTGAGTTCGCGCAGATAATGTTCCCAGCTTGTCGATACACCGGTCGCCGCGACTCGCCCGAACAGCTCAAGCGATTCCTGGTTGTTCTCGCAATAACTCGGGATGACTTCGCTGATTCTGCGTCCGATTACGGATTCGGTAATACCTGTGACAGTGGCGAATGCCGGGTTTGTCGAGATGTATTCCATATCTATCGGCGTCTCGCCCTGAAAGATGATACGGGCATGGACGACACTGTTCATCATGTTCTCGAACAATGATCGGTAATTCAGTTCGCTCGTGTGCAATGCCGCCTCGGCCTGCTTACGCTCGGTAATATCCCGGGAAATACCGAAGATACCGATCATGTTGTCTTCGTTATCGCGCAGGGGGCCTTTAGTGGTGAGAAATACCCTCTCGCCTTGCGATGTGTTAAGTCTTTCTTCCTGAGTAATCGTACGGTTCTCGGCGTTCACCTGGCGATCGATGGACATCACGAGATCGGCCTGCTCGGAAGGAAAGAGGCTTCGATCGTCGCCGCCCAGCACGTCTTCCACCGGCTTGCCGACGAAACGGCTGGCGGCTCGGTTAAACAGGATGTAGCGGCCTTCCAAATCTTTGGCGAAAATAGGATCCTCAGAGCTGTCGGCAATGGCGGCAAGCAGGTGCAGTGCGCGAAGGCGCTCTGTCTGGGATTGCTGAACGGCCTGGGCCAGGGTGAGTTGTTGAGCCTGTCGTAACAGATAAAAACCGGCGCCGGCCATGAACAGGGCCAGCAAGCCTACAAAACCGGTCCACGTAACATCTCCGACGGCTTCGGCATAAAGTTCAGACAGATCCAGTTTGGTCATCAGGAACCAGTCTGTATCGGCGATAGCGCCCACCACAGCGACGACGGGAATGCCGCGGTAATCCAGGCCCTCAATCGGGCTGCCCGGAGATGCCGTGCTATTACGCAGCTCGACAAGCAGTTTTTCCGTTGCCATGGGTACGGGTAACCTGGCTTCTGTCTCTTCTTGGTGTCCTGGTTTGTCGAGGAGCAGCACTCGGTCGCCATTGCGCTGGAACAACACCGTCTCGCCCCCGGCACCGGGTACCGGCCGGGTTTGCAAAATGGGGGCAAGCCGATCCGTCAAATCGACGTGCAGGATGACCCAGGGCGGGGGGCCGGAGAGGGTCGTCAAGGGCGTAATGAAATCCAGGCACAGGTTGCCGGCTGCATCGCGGTAAGGGCCGACTCGCCGCACTATACGTTCTGCTGAGGCTGCGCCTTGCAATGGCTGGGCAACGGTAAGCGGCGTCCTGTCGTTCCCCCATAGTTTTTTGCCTCTTGGGTCGAGCAGTACGACGGCACCAAATCTGCGATTCCGGCTTAATTGTTCCAACTGCATTTGCAGTCGTTCGCCACTTTGCTGATCACCCGATTCTTGCCAACGGCGGTATTGTTCGGTGAAAAAGTCGCTGGTCCGGATGAAGTCCGCATCAGCCTGCCTCTCTCTGAGCCAGTCGGCAATCTGACGGGCCTTGATGTCGACATCGGCCTGCAACCGGACAATCGCTTCTTCTTTTTGCTGTGTGAAGGTATGGAATATGCCGGCGCCTGTGAACATGACGATGATCGCGGCCAGCGACAGGAAAGGTAATCCCAGTCCGTGTGAGCCCGCCGGGAGTGCTGCAGACGTCGTATTGCCGCCGATCCAACGCAGCATCAGGCCATAGAGCAGTAATGAAGTTACGCCGACGAATAACCAGCCCTTGAGCATGCTGGCCAGGATGATCTGGCTCGGATCGTTGAAGAGTATCTGTACCCATTTGTCGGACAGCAGTATCCAGCAGGCGGCGAACACGGCATAGACCAGAACGATGGCTAGAATTCCGCCACGGTTGGCGGGTTCCGGTCGCGGCGACAAGGGGGCGGTATCGGGTGGCATTGGCTGGGCAGCTCGTTGTATTAGTGATCCGGATTGGATTCGGTGAAGGTGAAGTTGTGCGGCATGGTCATGGCGATAGTGATGAAGGTAGCGGACTCTTCATCTTCGGTCAGCAGGACGCGAATGGCTTGATTCATGGCATTTAATCCGGAAGGGGATCGCGATGGCGTTCGGCGATGTCGCAGAAGACGCTGAAATGGGTGAGAAAGGCATCAACCATGTCCGGGTCGAAATGCCTGCCTCGTCCGGCCGCAATGATGCTGCGAACTTCGTCGTAAGGCATGGGTTCTTTATACACGCGGCGGGAAATCAAGGCGTCGAATACATCCGCCAGGGCCATGATACGCGCCGAAACCGGAATGGCTTCACCGGCGAGTCCGTCCGGATAACCGCTGCCATCCCATTTTTCATGGTGTCGGAGGGCGATTTCCTTGGCTAGAGTCAGAAACACCACCGGCCTTTCTACATCCAGTTCGGCTTCCTCGATGGCCACGGCGCCAAGACGGGCATGGGTTTTCATGATCTCCCATTCTTCCGGCGTCAACTTGCCGGGTTTTTGCAGGATGGCGTCGGGGATGCCGACCTTACCGATGTCGTGCAACGGCGCGGAGCGTGCCAGCAGCTGAATGTAACGGTCATTCAGAGTTGCCGAAAAGAGCGGATGGGTTTGTAGTTGCTGGGCGAGCTGTTGGACATAGCCCTGGGTGCGCAGGATGTGATTGCCGGTTTCAGGGTCGCGAGTTTCCGCCAGGTGGGCCAATGCCCGGATGCTGACCTCCTGGATCAACTCGTTTTCGGCCATGCGTTTTGCGATCTCGGCTTCCAGATAGCAGTTTTCGTCACGCAGCCAGTCACGGGCCTGCTTCAATTCCAGTTGGGTATGGACGCGGGCCAATACAACGGGTGGCACGATGGGTTTGGTGATATAGTCCACGGCACCCACGTCCAACCCATGCAGCTCAGCTTCGGTGCTGTCCATGGCGGTCACGAATATCACCGGGATGTCTTGAGTAGAGGGATCTGCACGCAGATGCTCGAAGACTTGATAACCGTCCATGCCCGGCATCATCACATCCAACATAATCAGGTCCGGGCAGGGCGCGGTACCGGCGATGCGCAATGCTTTCAGGCCGGAAGTAGCGACACGTACCCGGTAGATCGGTTGCAGCAATTCGCTTAAAACGGTGAGGTTTTCGGGAGAGTCGTCAACAATCAATATCGTTTGGAGCGTTATCTCTGACATGAGTGGTCCGTAGTGGGTATGGCAATATTTTTTAGCTTAGCATGTAAGCGCTATCGACTTGAATTATAGGGAGCTTAAAAAATAACGCTAGGTTTTGTTGGTATTTCAATAATAAGTATTCAAAAGCAAATACTTATAAAGATAAAGTGAATTCGTGAATTACCGATAAAACAAGCGTTTTTATTAATCGTTAACAGAACCCGATACGTTAGGAATAAATGAATTCGTTTGTTAATCCGCGTTAAAAGACCCGCATCCGCTTATTGCAAATAACGGTCAAAAGTATTCAACAGGGTTTCCCCGGCATTGTCGCTTTCGGTATTAATGGGTATTGCACTGGATTGTTCTTGTTCCGACAGCGGCTGTGCCGATTGCTGCTGATGGTGCAGCACGGCCACAGTCGCTTCCGATGCATCTTCTTGCCGTTGCTTGATACGCCTGCAGAGTTCCTGATCGGACGCTTGGAAAGTGATGATATGAAACGGTACGCCGCAGTCAGCCGCAAGCTGCCGAAACGGGTCGCGTTGCCGGGTTTTAAGAAAAGCCGCGTCGATAATGGCCGGGAAACCGGCGTCAAGCACGGCTTTGGCGAGTTCCTTGAGATGCTGATAGGTTTTTAGGCTCACCTCTTGGGTATAAAGTCCGTCGTCAATGCCGCTGCCGGTTTGCACCAATGCCCGGTAGCCGAACAGACGTTTGCGTTCTATATCGGAACGTATCTGGAACGCGCCGATTTTTTCGGCGAGTTGGGCGGCCATAGTGGATTTTCCGGAACCTGAATAGCCGTGGGTAATGATCAGGACGATTGGGCGACGCTTGGTAAATCGCTCGGCCAGATCGGCAAAAACCGCATAGTCGCCACGCGCCTGTTTAGCAACGGCATCGTCGTCGGGTTGCTGGGCCATGCGCAATAAGGACACTTTAGCCCGTACCAAGGCACGGTAAACCAGGTAATAACGCAATAAAGCCAGTCCTTGATAATCGCCTGTGTGTTGCAAATAGCGATTAAGAAAGCGGTAAGCATGACGGTCAAAACCAAAATGCAGCAGGTCGATAAACAAAAAAGCCACTTCGCTGATCACATCAACCCAGCGCAGCATTGGATTAAATTCGATGCAATCGAACAGGGTGACCTTATCGTTGATGAGCGTCATGTTGCCCAGATGCAGGTCGCCGTGGCATTCGCGCACAGAGCCTTGTTGCCTCCGCAGCTGCATCAATCCGGCTTGCTTGCGCCATTCGCTGTCGCCCCATTGCTGAATGCGCTGTAGCTGCTGTTTTTGATCGTCATCAACCAGTAAAGGTCTGATATGGTCGAAATTCTCGACAAACCAATGGTTGATGTTTGCGCTATCGCCATAGGGAGAGTTTTCATCGGTCTGTTCACTGGTTTCATGAAAATCGGCAACAATATCGGCAAGTTGATCGATTTCATCGGTACCCAGCTGACCGCGCCCGGCGTGTTCGCTTAGCAACTGTCCGGAAGGAAAGCGAATCATTTTGACGGCGTATTCAATAGCGGCACCGGTGCCGCCTATTTTGGGATGCTGCGGTGTTCCGGTTATCGGTACGACCTCCAGATACAGGTCGGCGGCCAAGCGCCTGTTGAGTCTTAATTCTTCATTGCAGCAAAAGCGGCGTTTTTCCAATGTGGAAAAATCCAGGAAACCGAAGTTAACCGGTTTTTTGATTTTGTAGACGTATTGGTCGGTCAGCAGCACCCAGGAAATATGGGTCTCAACGATGTTGCAGGTATTCGCTTCAGATAACGCCTTGATGAGGGTAAGACTTGAATTCAGTGCTGTATTATTGGCCATGTTTACAACCTCCTACGCAATCGATGCGTCCGATGTTATTACTTCATGGCATTGGACGCAATGCCGGAAGGGCAGGGCGGTAAAAAATACGTAATTTGCGCAGTGCCAAAGTGAAGGCTTTAGTCTGCTGTTTTTATCGCGAGCGTCAAAATAAAATCGGTTTCTATTTCGAGTTCTGCAACGTCTTTAATGGCTTGCTGAACGCTTTCATTGGCTCGCCATGCAAAAGGCGTCATCTGTAACAGGGCGATTCTTTGCTGGGGATTCGGGGCGATTTTATAGCTGATGCGCTGTGTATCGATACGGTCAAATCCTTGCGGTACCCCATTCTCTAAAGCATGCTCTTTAGCATCGGCATAGATGAATTCTTTTAATTGCCATAGATGTCTGGGACCTGGGGTCACCGTTAGCAAAAATCCTGACGGTTTTACTATCCGCCCCAGTTCATGCTCATTTGACGGGGCAAATACTCTCAGCACAAAATCAAAATACTGATCGGTATAAGGCAGTCGGTTCGAGCTGGCGACTATAAATCTCGCATGGGGTTGTTTTTTTGCGGCCGCGGCTATCGCAAATTTGGCAATGTCGACGCCGTGCAACATCATCGTGTTTGGGCAATGGGCTTCAATCATCCGGCTGTAGTAGCCTTCGCCACAGCCCAAATCCAGCAGATGTCTGGGTTGATTTACATTGACCATCATCGCCAAGGCTTTGGCCATCGGTTCATAATAACCGGCTTCCAAAAACTCGCGTCTGGCCTGCATCATTTGCTTGTTATCACCCGGCTCCACGGAGCGTTTATGCTGCACCGGCAAAAGATTCAAATAACCTTCCTTTGCAAGATCAAAGTGATGGTTATTCTCGCAAACGTAGCTTTTTTGAACTAACTGTAGAGAGGTCGCGCAAAGCGGACATACATAACAGGATATTGGCTGGTGAGGTTGATGCATGCGAACAGGGAGGGCTTTACTCGGCTAAGCCGTGTAAAAAGGGTAGATGGGTTGAGCGGTTGTTTTTAATGGAAGACAGGATCAACTTAAGTTAACCCTGTCCCCGTTAAAAGTCGGATCTAATTTTGATTAGATTGACTTGTAAAAGCCTAATGCTTTGTTTAATTCAGCAATAGCTTTTTCTTCGTCTGCACTTTTACCGATTATTTGCGCTTTAATAATACTGTCGAGTCCTTGTTTTACAACAGCTTCGTTGCCTGTGATTTGTTCAGAAGCGGTGCGTGCTGCTTTCTCGTGTAAATAAGCGGCATTGAAATCGTGTTTGCCGATTTCAGCTATAGCAGCTTCAATATGTGCAATAACTTCAGTGGCTTTTGCATCTTCAGCGAAAGCAACGTTACTTGCACCAAAAGAGATAGCCATAATAAAAGTAAGTACTGCTTTTTTGATTAAATTCATCATATACCTATGAAGTGTTTTTGGTGTGATTCCCAGACGCTGTCCGAAAATTAATAATTGGGAAGACAATTACTCCCCAGACGCTATCATATACGATTAATCGATTCCTTATACAGCCATTTTTAAATTAAAAAATATGCCTTCAGGAAAGCCGGATAGAGTTGTTTTGACTTGATGCCGTTTTTTATCGGCTGTTGGCAATCTTATAGATAAAAAAATCGATAAATAGCGATTGAGTAAGCTGTCTAAAGCCAAAGGTGTGAAAACCTTTTGTGGCCTTGTACGTCGGTAGCGGCGCCTTTAGCTGGTCTGGGTGGAAGATTTATTCAGCACGTAGGGCGCACTAGCCGCTTCGCCTAAAGCGCCTACTGTTGGTATCGCGTATTGCGCCGAATGAGAATTTCGCCATTCGACGCAATACGCTACGCTCACGTCCTTGTATGATCAAAATTAATGAAATATTGCTAAAAAGATCAAGTAAGCTGTAACCGTTTATTGGGAGGCCGTCACGTCCTGAGGACGGGTTGTTAACCCGATCCTGCTCCGTAGATTGGCCCCCGCCCTATTCACCCATACCGTGGAGTATCCAAGGCTTAGAGCCTGCATACACAAGGAAGGTAGGTGCATGTGCAGGGTCGG
>Ga0208516_100083_pt1 | contig 66750 bp, 77 predicted proteins | sample LakWasM117_HOW13_2_FD_183931 | JGI IMG/M metagenome (GOLD analysis project Ga0208516, IMG submission 183931) | Freshwater sediment methanotrophic microbial communities from Lake Washington under simulated oxygen tension - Sediment Metagenome... | ecosystem: Environmental > Aquatic > Freshwater >...
GCAACCCTTGCGCGCTGCCTGGCGGATGCGCTGCGCGAACAGCGGATGGTCCTTGCGCAGGTTCGAACCGACCACGAGCACCGACTGCAGCGTGGACAGCGAAGCGATGGTACGGCCCAGCCAACGTACGCCACCGGTCGCCTCGAACTCGGCATTGCGCAGACGGTAGTCGATGCTGTGGCTGCCCAGGCCGCGCACCAGAGCGCCGGCCAAGTACAGCTCTTCGAGCGTGCTGTGCGGACTCACCAGCGCGCCGATGCTGCCGGCACCCTTTTCCTTCTTCAGGCACTGCAGGCCGTTGACCACGTACTCCAGGGCCGTTTGCCAGTCCACCTCGATCCACTGGCCGCCCTGCTTGAGCATGGGGCGTTGCAGGCGCTCTTCGCTGCCCAGGGCTTCGTAGGAGAAGCGGTCGCGGTCGGCGATCCAGCACTCGTTCACGTCCTCATTCTCGAACGGCAGAACGCGCATGACCTTGTGGTTCTTGACCTGCACGACGAGGTTAGAACCCGTGGAATCGTGCGGACTTACGGACTTGCGGCGCGACAGCTCCCAGGTGCGGGCACTGTAGCGGAAAGGCTTGCTGGTGAGCGCACCGACGGGGCAGATGTCGATCATGTTGCCCGACAGCTCGGAGTCGATGGTTTCGCCCGTCACCGTGGTGATTTCGGCATGCTCGCCACGGTGGATCATGCCCAATTCCATGACACCGGCCATTTCCTGGCCAAAGCGCACGCAGCGGGTGCAGTGGATGCAGCGCGACATCTCCTGCATGGAGATCAGCGGACCGACGTCCTTCTGCGGAACGACACGCTTTTCTTCTTCGTAGCGCGAGGAAGAGGCGCCGTAACCCACGGCCAGATCCTGCAGCTGGCACTCGCCGCCTTGGTCACAGATGGGGCAATCCAGCGGGTGGTTGATGAGCAGGAACTCCATGACCGACTTCTGGGCCTGGATGGCCTTGTCGCTCTTGGTGCGCACCACCATGCCCTGCGTCACGGGCGTGGCGCAGGCGGGCATGGGCTTGGGGGCTTTTTCGACTTCCACCAGGCACATGCGGCAGCTGGCGGCGATGGAAAGCTTCTTGTGGTAGCAGAAATGCGGAATGTAGGTGCCGGCCTTCTCGGCGGCATGCATCACCATGCTGCCAGCGGCGACTTCCACTTTCTGGCCGTCAAGTTCAATTTCAACCATATGCTTTTCTCGCGATCAGGCGGAAGTTGCGGCCTGGGGGTTCGGTTTGCGGATCATCGCGTCGAATTCGTGCCGGTAATGCTTGAGCATGGCGCGCACCGGCATGGCCGCTGCGTCGCCCAGGGCGCAGATCGTGCGACCCATGATGTTGCTGGCGACGGAGTCGAGCAGGTCCATATCGGCAGGGCGGCCATCGCCGCGCTGGATGCGATCGACCAGACGCCAGAGCCAGCCCGTGCCTTCGCGGCAGGGCGTGCACTGCCCGCAGGACTCATGCATGTAGAAGTACGACAGGCGCTTGAGCGATTCGACCATGCAACGGCTGTCGTCCATGACGATGACCGCGCCGGAACCCAGCATGGAGCCGGCCTTGGCGATCGAGTCATAGTCCATGGTGCATTCCATGATGACCGAGGCCGGCAGCACCGGCGAGGACGACCCCCCGGGAATCACGGCCTTGAGCTGACGGCCCGTGCGCACGCCACCCGCCAGTTCTAGCAGCTTGGAGAACGGCGTGCCCAGCGGAATTTCATAGTTGCCAGGACGCTCCACGTCACCGCTGACCGAGAAGATCTTGGTGCCGCCATTGTTTGGCTTGCCACAGGCCAGGTAGGCCGCTCCACCATTGCGGATGATCCACGGCACCGCCGCGAAAGTTTCGGTGTTGTTGATGGTGGTGGGCTTGCCGTACAGGCCGAAGCTGGCCGGGAACGGTGGCTTGAAGCGCGGCTGGCCCTTCTTGCCTTCCAGCGATTCGAGCAGCGCGGTTTCCTCGCCGCAGATGTAGGCGCCGAAACCATGGTGTGCGTGCAGCTGGAAATTGAAGCTGCTCCCCATGATGTTGTCGCCCAGGTAGCCCGCGGCACGGGCCTCGTCCAGAGCCGCCTCGAAGCGCTCGTAGACCTGGAAAATTTCACCGTGGATGTAGTTGTAGCCCAGCGAGATACCCATCGCATACGCGGCAATGATCATGCCTTCGATGACGATGTGCGGGTTGTACATGAGGATGTCGCGGTCCTTGCAGGTACCGGGCTCGCCCTCGTCGGAATTGCACACCAGGTGCTTCTGACCCGGGAACTGGCGGGGCATGAAGCTCCACTTCAGACCCGTGGGAAAACCGGCGCCGCCCCGCCCACGCAGACCGGATTCCTTCACCGTGGCGATGACCTGGTCTTGCGTCAGACCCTCGCCGCCATCCTTGCCCAGGATTTGTCGGAGCGCCTGGTAGCCGCCCCGTGCCTCGTAGTCCTTGAGGCTCCAGTTGCTGCCATTCAGATCGGCGTAGATCTGCGGGTTGATATGACGGTCGTGAAAACAGGTCTGAACACCCGTGGCCTGAAACTGCGCCAAGACTTGTGCGGCCGTGGTCATTGCTTGCCCTCCGCAGCGCGCAAGCCGTCGACCAGTTGGTCCAGCTTATCGTTGTCCATGAAACTGCACATATGGCGGTCACTCACCAGCATGGCCGGTGCGTCGGCGCAAGCACCGAGGCACTCGCACTGCTGCAGGGTGAACATGCCATCGGCCGTGGTTTCGCCCATGTGAATGCCCAGTTTCTTTTCCAGGTGGTGCAGTGCCTCGTAGCCACCGCGCAACTGGCAAGGCAAATTGGTGCAAACAGCCAGCTTGTACTTGCCCACCGGTTGCTGGTTGTACATGTTGTAGAAGGTCGTCACTTCGTGGACGGCGATCTGCGGCATGCCCAGGTATTCGGCGATGCCGGCCTCGCTGGCCTCGCTCACATGGCCCTGCTCCTGCTGCACGATGGCGAGGCAGGCCATGACGGCAGACTGCTTCTGCTCGGCCGGGTACTTGGCCACTTCGCGCGCAAAGCGCGCCTTGGTCGCTTCAGAAATCATCGGTCAATCTCTCCGAACACGATATCCATGGTGCCGATGATGGCGACCACGTCGGCCAGCATGTGGCCACGGGCCATTTCGTCCAGCGCGGCCAAATGCGCAAAGCCCGGCGCGCGGATCTTCAGGCGATAGGGCTTGTTGGCGCCGTCGCTCACGAGGTAGATGCCGAACTCGCCCTTGGGATGTTCCACCGCAGCATAGGCTTCGCCCTCGGGCACATGGAAGCCCTCGGTGAACAGCTTGAAATGGTGGATCAGCTCTTCCATGTTGGTCTTCATGGACTGGCGATCCGGCGGTGCCACCTTGTGGTTGTCGGTGATGACAGGGCCCGGGTTGGCGCGCAGCCAGTCGACACACTGCTTGATGATGCGGTTGGACTCACGCATCTCCTGCACGCGCACGAGGTAGCGGTCGTAGCAGTCGCCGGTCTTGCCGACGGGGATGTCGAAATCCATGCGGCCGTAGACGTCGTAGGGCTGCGTCTTGCGCAGGTCCCAGGCGATGCCGGAGCCGCGCAGCATGGGCCCGGTCATGCCCAAGTTCAGGGCGCGCTCGGGCGTCACCACGCCGATGCCGACCGTGCGCTGCTTCCAGATGCGGTTGTCGGTCAGCAGGGTCTCGTATTCGTCCACGAGTCCCGGGAAGCGCTTCGTGAAGTCATCGATGAAGTCAAGCAGCGAACCCTTGCGATTCTCGTTGCGCACCTCCAGCGACTTGGCGTTGCGCACCTTGCTCGCCTTGTACTGCGGCATGGAGTCGGGCAGGTCGCGGTACACGCCGCCGGGACGGAAATAGGCCGCATGCATGCGCGCGCCGGACACGGCTTCGTACATGTCGAAGAGGTCTTCGCGCTCACGGAAGGTGTAGATCAGGATGGTCGAGCTGCCGCAGTCGTTACCGTGCGAACCCAGCCACATCAGGTGGTTCAGCAGGCGCGTGATCTCGGAGAACATCACGCGGATGTACTGCGCGCGCACCGGCACCTCAATGCCCAGCAGCTTCTCGATGGCCAGGCAATAGGCGTGCTCGTTGCACATCATGGACACATAGTCCAGGCGGTCCATGTAAGGCAGCGACTGGATGAAGGTCTTGTGCTCCGCCAGCTTTTCGGTGGCACGGTGCAGCAGGCCGATGTGCGGATCAGCGCGCTGCACGACTTCGCCGTCGAGTTCCAGCACAAGGCGCAGCACACCGTGGGCGGCAGGGTGCTGCGGCCCGAAGTTCAGGGAATAGTTCTTGATTTCAGCCATGGTTCACCGCAAAAGGCGCTGCGCCTCAGTGCAGACCTCCGTATTTGTCTTCGCGGATGATGCGCGGCGTGTTCTCACGCGGCTCGATGCTCACGGAGTCGTAGACCACCCGGCGCTGCTCGGCGTCGTAACGCATCTCGACATGGCCCGAAATCGGAAAATCCTTGCGGAACGGATGACCGATGAACCCATAGTCGGTCAGGATGCGGCGCAAATCGTTGTGGCCATCGAACACGATGCCATACAGATCGAATGCCTCGCGCTCGAACCAGCTGGCCGAATTCCAGATGGCGGTCACCGAGGCCACCACGGGGAAATCGTCATCGGGGCAAAACACTTTGACGCGCACGCGCTGGTTCAGGCTGACCGACAGCAGATGGGAAACCACACCGTACCGAGAACCTTCGGGTTCACGGTCACCGTAGGTGGAATAGTCCATGCCGCAGAGATCAACCAACTGCTCGAAACGGCAAGCAGGCGCATCCCGCAAAACCTGCATGGCTTCCAGGTAGCGCGCAGCCGGCACCACCACCGTCACTTCGCCGAGGGCGATGCGCACATCGCGCACCATGTCGCCCAGCGCCTGGACGATGCTCTCCCTGAGTTTTTCGGGTCGAATGGCAACAGACGTCATGAAACCCCCTTCAGGCACGCGCAATGGTGTTGGTACGACGGATCTTCTGCTGCAGCTGAATGATCCCGTAGATCAGCGCTTCGGCCGTGGGCGGACAGCCAGGCACATAGACATCGACCGGCACAATGCGGTCGCAGCCGCGCACCACGGAATAGCTGTAGTGGTAATAACCACCCCCATTGGCACAGGAGCCCATGGAGAGCACCCAACGCGGCTCGCTCATCTGGTCATAGACCTTGCGCAGCGCAGGCGCCATCTTGTTGCACAGCGTGCCAGCCACGATCATCAGATCGGACTGGCGCGGACTGGCACGGAACACCTCGGCACCGAAGCGGCCGATGTCGTAGCGCGCAGCAGCCGCATGCATCATCTCCACGGCACAGCACGCCAGACCAAAGGTCATGGGCCACAGCGAACCCGTCTTGGCCCAGTTCACCACCGAGTCGTAACTCGTGGTGATGAAGCCTTCCTTCATCACGCCTTCAATCATTGCGTCAATCCTCGTTCAAGCCGGTCATTCCCAATCCAGGGCGCCTTTTTTCCATTCGTAGGCAAAACCCACGACCAGAACGGCCAGAAAAATCACCACGGCGACGAAGCCGGTCACACCCACCTCCTGGAGCGTCACGGCCCAAGGGAACAGGAAGGCAATTTCAAGATCAAAAAGAATGAACAGGATGGCAACGAGGTAGTAGCGCACATCGAACTTCATGCGCGCATCTTCGAAGGCTTCGAAGCCACACTCGTAGGGAGAATTTTTTGCTGCGTCGGGGCGGTTGGGGCCAAGAATGTAGCCCAATGCCAGGGGGACGATACCGACCCCGATGCCGACCAAGATGAACAAGAGGACGGGGAGATATTGATCGAGGTTCATCTTGTAGATGCGCTCACCGCTGGTGCCTCGCCCGTCATGACCGCAGTACGGAACATGCGGACAGGCTTGTTTGTGTTTGGTGCCGTCGGCGAGACTCGAACTCGCACAGCTTTCGCCACTACCCCCTCAAGATAGCGTGTCTACCAATTTCACCACGACGGCTTGTCTTGTCTGGGTGGCATGAGGACCGGAAGGTTTTGGCTTCCCAGACAGACCATGATTCTACTCCGGAAAAACCCTGTTACGAAGGATGGAGTAGATAAATGAGGTTTTATTTTGCAGGAATTGGTGCAGTACCCGACCCGGTGGCGGCCGGCACAGGAACGGCGGCCGCACCAGGCGCGACACCACCCGGAATGGCAGCGGCAGAACCCGCATCAGGCGCCGCCGGAGCCGCGACAGCAGGGCTCTCCAGCACGCTGCCCGAACTGGCCGGGCGCGCATTGCCGAAGTAGGCCAGCGCCAGCGTGCAGACAAAAAACACCGCCGCCAGGATGGCCGTGGTGCGCGAGAGGAAGTTGGCGCTGCCGCTGGCGCCGAACAGGCTACCGGAACTGCCGCTGCCAAACGCCGCCCCCATGTCGGCACCCTTGCCGTGCTGGACCAGGATCAGGCCAATCATGCCCAGGGCGGCCAGGATCTGGACCGTCAAAATCACGTTCGCAAGCATGCTCATTCTTCTAATACTCCTGAATTAATAGCTGACAGCGCCCGTGTTTATTGGGCTGCTGCAATAATTTGTTGAAAGTCTGCAGCCTTGAGCGAGGCTCCGCCCACCAGGCCACCATCGATGTCGGGCTGTGCCAGCAATTGCGCGGCATTGGCGGCGTTCATGCTGCCGCCGTAGAGCAGGCGAATGGTCGATGCGCGCGGGCTGGCCGCCGCCAGCTGCGCGCGCAGCACGGCATGCACCTGTTGCGCCTGCTCGGGCGTGGCTGTCTTGCCCGTGCCGATGGCCCAGACGGGTTCATAGGCCACGACCACCTCACTGATGCAGTGCCCGTTGAGATGGATCACCGCTGCCAGCTGGCGCCGCACCACGACCTCGGTCTGCCCTGCCTCGCGCTCGGCCAGCGTCTCGCCCACGCAGACGATGGGCGTGATGCCCGCCGCCAGCGCGCGCTGCGTCTTCACGGCCACGTGTACGTCGGTCTCGCCGTGGTACTGGCGGCGCTCGGAATGCCCGACCAGCACATAGCGCACACCGAATTCGCGCAGCATCACAGCCGAGGTTTCACCCGTGTAGGCGCCCGCCTCGTGTTGCGACACATCCTGCGCGCCCAGCGCCAGCGGCGAGCCCGCCACCAGCGCCTGCACCTGCGCCAGGTATGGCGCCGGAACGGCCACGGCCACGTCGCAGCCCGGCTGGGCCCCCAGGCCCGCCACCAGCGCACGCACCAGTGCATCGTTGGCAGCCAGGCTGCCGTTCATCTTCCAGTTGCCTGCAATGAGTTTTTTGTTCATGGTGTCCACGTCAAAACGATCTTGCCCGTATGCTGGTTCGATTCCATCAGCGCATGGGCCTGCGCTGCATCGGCGGCGGCAAAGGTGCTGTGGATCACCGGGCGCACCGCGCCCGAGGCCAGCAGCGGCCAGACACGCTCACGCAGTGCGCGCGCAATGGCCCCCTTGAATTCCACCGTGCGCGGGCGCAGCGTCGAGCCCGTGATGGTCAGGCGCTTGCGCAGCACCAGCCCGGCGTTGAATTCACTCTGAAGCCCACCCTGCACCGCGATGATGACCAGGCGCCCGTCCTCGGCAAGGCACTCGACCTCGCGCGCCACATAGCTGCCCGCCACCATGTCCAGCACCACATCGGCACCCTTGCCGTCCGTGATGCGCCGCACCTCGGCAACGAAGTCCTGCGTGTTGTAGTTGATGGCATGGTGCGCGCCCAACGCCAGGCAGGCGGCGCATTTCTCGTCGCTGCCCGCCGTGACGATGACCGTGGCACCAAAGGCGCGGCCCAGCTGGATGGCAGTGACGCCAATGCCGCTGCCGCCGCCCTGCACCAGCAGAACCTCGCCGCGCTGGAGGCGTCCGCGATCGAACACGTTGCTCCAGACGGTGAAAAAGGTCTCGGGCAGCGATGCCGCCTCCACGTCGCTCAGACCGTCCGGCACGGGCAGGCACTGCTCCACCGGGGCCACGCACCATTCGGCATAGCCACCACCGGCCACCAGCGCGCAGACTCGGTCGCCCACGCGCAGGCCGGCACGCTCCATGGCCTGAGCATCGCCGCCCTGCACCACGCCGGCCACTTCCAGACCCGGCAGGTCGGAAGCCCCGGGGGGCGGCGCGTAGTGGCCCTTGCGCTGCACCACGTCCGGCCGGTTGATGCCGCTGGCGCTCACGCGGATCAGCACCTCGCCGGAGCCGGCGACAGGCTGGGCACGCTCGCCCAGGCGCAACACATCCGGGGGGCCGAACGCGGTGATTTCTACAGCACGCATGGAATGGGTCCGTTATGCAATCTTTGCGAGATTTTGGCCCCCAGCGCACAACCCGTGCGCGCCAGAAGCTACAAAATCAATAGCAAACAAGACGATCAGCCGTTCACCTGGCCTTGCTGGTCCAGCGGCAGGGCCTGCTGTTGCTGCTGCTCGCTCACGGCCGCCTCACGGGGCTCGCGGGGTTCGCGCGGCTCACGGCGCTCTGCCGGGGCCGGGCGATCGCTGCTGCCATGGGGCGCACGCTCGGCCAGGGCCTTCATGGACAGCTTGATACGACCCTTCTCGTCGGTCTCCAGCACCTTGACCTTGACGATCTGGCCTTCGGTCAGGTAGTCGGTGACCTTTTCCACGCGCTCGTGGGCGATCTGGCTGATGTGCAGCAGGCCGTCCTTGCCGGGCAGCAGGTTGATGAGGGCGCCGAAGTCCAGGATCTTGGTGACCGGGCCTTCGTAGACCTTGCCGATTTCCACTTCGGCCGTGATCTGCTCGATGCGGCGCTTGGCCTCATCGGCCTTGGCGGCTTCGGTGGCGGCGATGGTGATGGTGCCGTCTTCCTCGATGTTGATCTGGCAGCCGGTTTCTTCGGTCAGCGCACGGATCACGGAGCCGCCCTTGCCGATCACGTCACGGATCTTCTCGGGGTTGATCTTCATGGTGTAGAGCTTGGGCGCGAAGTTGCTCACCTCGGCCTTGGCCTCGCCCATGGCTTCCTGCATCTTGCCCAGGATGTGCATGCGTGCTTCCTTGGCCTGTGCCAGGGCGACCTGCATAATTTCCTTGGTGATGCCCTGGATCTTGATGTCCATCTGCAGGGCGGTGATACCGTTGGTCGTGCCGGCCACCTTGAAGTCCATGTCGCCCAGGTGGTCTTCATCACCCAGGATGTCGGTCAGCACAGCGAAGCGGTTGGCGTCCTTGATCAGGCCCATGGCGATACCGGCCACGTGCGCCTTCATGGGCACGCCAGCGTCCATCAGGGACAGGCAGCCACCGCAGACCGAGGCCATCGACGAGGAGCCGTTGGATTCGGTGATTTCCGACACCACGCGCATGGTGTAGGGGAATTCTTCCTTGGTCGGCAGCACGGCGATCAGCGCGCGCTTGGCCAGGCGGCCGTGACCGATTTCGCGGCGCTTGGTGCTGCCCATGCGGCCCACTTCGCCGGTGGCGAAGGGAGGCATGTTGTAGTGCATCATGAAGCGGTCTTCGAACTCGCCAGCCAGGGCGTCGATGCGCTGTGCGTCGCGCTCGGTGCCCAGCGTGGCAATGACCAGCGCCTGGGTTTCACCGCGCGTGAACAGGGCGGAGCCGTGCGTGCGGGGCAGCACGCTGTTGCGGATCTCGATGGGGCGCACGGTGCGCGTGTCGCGGCCGTCGATGCGGGGCTCGCCTGCCAGGATCTGGCTGCGCACGATGCGCGCTTCGATGTCGAACAGCATGCCTTCGACCTTGACGGCATCGAATTCGACACCGGCTTCCTTCAGGTCGGCCATGACCACGGCATAGGCTTCGCGGCAGGCGTGCGTGCGGGCCTGCTTGTTGCGGATCTGGTAGGCGGCGCGCAGCTTGTCCTCGGCCAGTTGCGTGACCTTGGCGATCAGGGGCTCGTCCTTGGCGGGAGCCTGCCATTGCCAGGCGGGCTTGCCAGCGTCGCGCACCAGTTCATGGATGGCGTTGATGGCGATCTTGCCTTGCTCGTGGCCAAACACCACGGCACCCAGCATCACGTCTTCGGGCAGTTGCTGCGCTTCGGATTCGACCATCAGCACGGCCGCTTCGGTGCCGGCGACAACCAGGTCCATCTGGCTGCTCTTGCGCGCCGTCTGGCCGGGGTTGAGCACGTACTCACCATTGATGTAACCCACGCGGGCCGCACCGATGGGGCCGCCGAAGGGAATGCCCGAGATGGCGAGGGCCGCGCTCGAAGCAATCAGCGCAGCGATGTCGGCATCTACTTCGGGGTTCAACGAAACCGTGTGGATGACCACGTGCACTTCATTGAAGAAGCCTTCGGGGAACAGCGGACGGATCGGGCGGTCGATCAGGCGGCTGGTCAGGGTTTCGAGTTCGCTGGGCTTGGCTTCGCGCTTGAAGAAGCTGCCGGGGATCTTGCCGGCGGCGTAGGTCTTCTCGATGTAGTCAACGGTCAGCGGGAAGAAGTCCTGACCCGGCTTGGCGGACTTGGAAGCCACCACGGTGGCCAGCACCACGGTGTCGTCGATGTTCACCAGCACAGCGCCGGAGGCCTGGCGGGCGATTTCGCCCGTTTCCATGACGACCGTCTTGTCGCCCCATTGGAAGGTCTTGGTGACTTTGTTAAAAATGCTCATTTTTGCTCCTGATTTAATAGCTGATAGCACAGTATCAGCAAGCGCCAGCGGCCAATCCAGAAAACGATGCCATTCCAGTGAAACCGCCCGCGGAATTCATTGGAATGACACAGCTTCGATCTGCCCGACACACCGGCAAAGTAAAAAACGCCTGAGCTAGCGCGCTAACCCAGGCGTTTTTTCATGTGGCGACAATTACTTGCGCAGACCCAGCTTGGCAATCAGCGCGGTGTAACGGTCGGCGTCCTTGGCCTTGAGGTAGTCCAGCAGCTTGCGGCGACGGCTCACCATGCGCAGCAGGCCACGGCGACCATGGTGGTCCTTGGCGTGCGTCTTGAAGTGGGGCATCAGTTCATTGATGCGTGCCGTGAGCAGCGCCACTTGCACTTCCGGGCTACCGGTATCGTTGGCGGCACGGGCGTTGGCCTTGACAACTTCGGCCTTGATAGAGGATGCGATCATTGATTTTTCCTTGAATGCGGCGAGCAGCCTCTCTTTTGAAGGGCCGCAGGCACTGGTTTTACTTGCGCCAGAAGCTGGAAGGGCCACTGGCGTGCGTCTTGCACCATGCAAAACCTGCCGATTATAGCTTGAGCCAGTTTTCCGGGCCTGCCCCCTTCCACCCGGCGCTGCGGGTCGTACCGTGCGAAGCGCCCGCGCAGCCACCGCACGCCATCGCGCTCGTCGCATCAGAAGGTCCATGCATTGCGTTCGCCCCACGCCCGCATTGGTCACTTCGTGGATACGGGATTCTTTGAAGTCCAGGGCGATTTTCCGCATGGCAGGATAGGGGGCGCGCAGCTGTCTGGCACCAAACTCTGCGCCCTATCCTGCGGTACGACTTTCATCCACCCTGCCCTTGGTGAATTTTTCATGACGCCATTGCCCAAACTTTCCCGGCCTGAAAACGCCCGAAAGACCAGCGCCTCCCTGCGCCTCTTGCTGGCCATCTGCCTTGCTGCACCCCCACTGCTGCTGTCCTTCCCGGATCCGGCATGGGCCAAGAACCAGAAGGGCGGCAAGACCAGCAGCAGCGAGCCAACCCGCAAAAAAGGCGTCAGCAAGATCACCTACCAACGCAGCAGCTCCGAAGAATCCCCGGCGGAACGCGATCGCCGCATGTACCGCGAATGCAAGGGCATGCACAACGCAGGCGCATGCCGGGGGTACACGCAGCGATAGCCACCGCCTGTCTACGCCCTGAAACCATTCATCAGGGCACCATGGTTCCGCGCGGGCATGGCACCTAGCATGGGCGCCATGTTGCAATTCCCGATCCCATCGCGCGCAATGGGCACCAGCTCACACCGTGCCATACCCCGCGCCCAGCGCGGGTTTACGGCCATCGAACTGATGGTCGTCGTGGCCATCGTCGCGATCCTGGCCGCCTTGGCCGGCCCTAGCTTTAGCCCGCTGATCGAACGCTGGCGCGTGCGCGAAGCCGCTGAAACCCTGACTTCCTCGCTGTACTACGCCCGCTCCGAGGCCATCAAGCGCGGCGGCAATCTGATCATTCAAACCAACTCCGGCTCCGACTGGAGTACTGGCTGGCATGTTTTCCATGACGTCAATGGCAATAGCGCACAGGACGCCTGCGTCACAGCCAACCCCCTCAACGAATGCGACTTGCAGGTGATAGCAGCCCCTGCACGCCTTCTCATCAACCTCCCTGGCGGCACCGGGGGCATTTCCGTGGATCGGTGGGGCATGCTGTCCAACACGGGTGGGGCAACGGTACCGACCAATATGTTCTTCGAACTGATGCCCAAGGACAAAACTATTTCAGACACCAACGCAGCTCGCCTGTGCGCCGGAAGCAGTGGTCGGATTGTTCGTAAAAAAGGCAGCGAAGCCTGTTAAGCGCATCAACCGTTCAACCCATCCCCCAGCCCGACCATGCTTCAAGCACTAAGCCCTATTCACAAAAAGTTGACCCACAAGTCAGCCGGGCATGGTTTCACCTCCATCGAATTGATGGTGACGGTCAGCATCATTGCGGTGCTGGCCGCCTTGGCGGCCCCCGCCTTCACCCTGTTAATCGAGATCTGGCGTGTTCGCACAGTCCAGGAGGCCATGCACACCACCTTGTTCCTCGCGCGATCAGAGGCTATCAAGCGTGGTGGACAAATCATCATTCAAAAAATCCCCAACAACACCAATGGCTGCACCAGTGCCAGCGGCAACCGCGACTGGGACTGCGGCTGGATCATCTGCCAGGACAGCAACAACAATGGCACATGCAACGCCAGTGAACCCGTGCTGCAGAGCATTGAAACTCCATCCAAGGTGCAGGTCACGCGCACAGGCGGCGGCGCCACGATCAAGCTCAACCGCTGGGGCCTCGTCGACGGCACCTGGCTGGGCTTCAGCCTGGTACCCCTGGACAAACCAACCACCCACCCCGGCGCACGCGGCATCTGCATGAGTTCGGGCGGGCGCATCCGCATCATCCCCCCAGAGGCCATTCCATGCACCGGCTAACCCCCTACCACTCCGCTCCCGTGCAACGCCAGCGCGGCGTCACCTTAATCGAATCACTGGTGGCCATCGTCGTGACGGCCTTGGGCATCCTGGGCATCCTGGGCGTGCAAATGCGCACTCTCGCCGATACATCGACCACCGTGCGCCGCGCACAGGCCATACGCCTGATCGAAGACCTGGGCGAGCGCATGAAAGTCAACCCCAATGCACTGGCCAACATCAACACCTACGTCACCACATTTGGCGCAACCCCCTCCCTTAGCAACTGCGCCTCCGGCTGCGACAACGTGCAATTGGCCGCCTATGACCTGGCCACCTGGAAAAAGACCGTCAACGACACACTTCCGCTAGGCCAGGCCGCCATCTTCATTCCACCCGCGGAGGGAGCCGTTGCCGCCGGCCAAAGGCGCCAGCTGGGTGTGATGATCGCCTGGCGCGAAAACGAGCGCGACACCAGCAGCGCCTACAAGGATGACATCGACGCTACCAAGGTCCGTGCCAATGATGCCAGCTTGAGCGCCGGTGCAGGTGCCGCAGCCATCTGTCCTGCCAACCATATTTGCCACCTGCAATACCTCCCCGTCGCCGGTCGCTGCGCGCCCTACGCCCCCGGTGCAAATACCGCCATGTACTACTGCCCAGGGGCCTGATATGCTTTCAAAAACCACAGCAACCTGCGCTTTCACAGCAGGCATTTCAGGCAAACATCGGCAACACTGGGCAGCACACCCCCGCACCCAGCACGGCGTCACGCTGATAGAGCTGATGGTAGGCATCGCCATCGGCCTGCTCGTCATCGCCGTAGCCATGGCCGCTCTCATGGTCTCGCGCGGTGTTTCTGGCACGGTGAGCGATGCCAGTGGCATCCAGCAACAAGCCGCCTATGCCATGCGCGTTATCAGCCTGCAACTGCGCCAGGCTGGTTCGCTGCGCCTCAACCTTGACCCAGGTACTACATCCGTCTCTGAATCCTATTTGCTGCCCGTGGCATTCGAGACCGTTGTTCCACCCGCATCAAGCCCATTCGAGAGCTTTGATCCTGCCGCGAACACTCTCGGCGGCACCGCCACTCCCGTGACCCTCACCATGGGCTACCGTCGCTACACGGAGCCCGTGTTCACCAACGCTGCAGAACAAGCACTGTCACGCAACTGTCTGGGCGGACCCGCTGATGGCAGCACCGATGCTCGCCTGGAAAGTACCTTCCAACTCACGGGCAGTGAACTGCAGTGCAACGGCAATGGCGCGGGAGCCCAGTCCATCGTGCAAAACGTGGCCAACTTCCAGGTGCGCTACCTCTTGCAGGACAACACCACCACGCCAGGAGCCCCCACTATCCGATTCGTCGACGCAAGTGGCGTGACCAACTGGGCTCAGGTGCAGGCCGTAGAAGTGTGCCTGGTGCTCTATGGCATCGAGTCCATCGATCTGCCCGTAGGCAGCAATTACATTGATTGCGACGGCGCCACCGCCGTAGACATGAGCACGTTGACTGGCGCGCGCGCGCGCCGCATGCATATGGTGTTCCGCAACGTATACCAACTGCGCAGCCAAGGGCTGATTGGCTCCGTGCTCTAACCCTTGATGAGAAAAACCACCATGCAAAGGAAGCACATTTCCCCACGCCTGCGTCCACGCCAGCAAGGCATAGCGCTGTTTGTCGTCATCGTGTTCGTTATGCTATCCATGCTGCTGGCGTTGTGGGCATCGCGTACCTCGCTCTTCAACGAAATGGTGGTGGGCAACGACGCCGACTACCAACGGGCCTTCGAAGCCGCGCAGGCACTGCTGCAGGATGCCGAACTCGACATTCGAGGCGAAAACCCCGACGGCAGCCCTTGCATCGTGGCCACATGCCGTAACAGCATCGGTGGCGCAAAGAAGATTCCACTGGACACCCAGGAGGTCACTCCCCTGCTGGCCGACCTAGATCAAGAAACCACCAAATGCAGCAACGGTCTGTGCGTCAAACGAAAAGGGCGACAGGATTTCTGGAACAAAAGGGATGGCACGGGTCTATTGGCGGGTGAGGTCAAGCTCCAAGACATGACCCAGCCCGCCGTGGGTGCCCGCTACGGCCAATACTCCGGTGCGACCATCGGAAGCACCAGCACCCCTGCCAACCCCATTTTGCAGTGGGACAACGCCACCCCCAACAACCAGGGCGGCTGGTACTGGATCGAGGTCTTGCGGTACGACGAAAGCAGCAAGAACTCCGGCCTGATCGTCGGAGGCACCACCCCCAACAACCTGCTGAGCCTGAACCTCAAGCCCAATCTGGTGTACCGCATCACCGCACTGGCCTATGGCCGCAAGCCGGGAACCATGGCCGTGCTGCAACAGACCTATGCCCGCCAAAGCCGCAAAAACTGAAATGCTATTAAAAATGTAGCTTACTGCGCTTGAACAACAAGCCCGAGAGACACATTTTCATCAGAAACCCAAAGCCAAGGAGCACGCCATGGCCCTCAACACACCACCCCGTTTCCGCAAATCCCTGCTGGCCTTGGCCGCTGGTGCAGCGTTTGCCCCCTGCGGCGCCTGGGCCCTGGACCTGGCCGAATCGCCACCGGGCACGGTGGAGCCCTATGTCCGGCCCAATGTCATCATTTCCGTGGACGATTCGGGGAGTATGAACTGGCAGGTGACCAACACCAATACAGGCAGTTCCACCATCACCGAGCCGGATGCCGACGGCTCCTGGCCGACTAACGCCAAGCGTATCAACATTCTGAAGTACGCACTCAAATCAGTATTTGATACGACCCATCCCAAATACGATGCCAGCCTGATGCCCGACAAGAAGGTGCGCATCGCCTGGCAAACCATGTGGAACAACGGCAGCGCGGCCGACGCCAAGAACGTCAATAGCACCTCCATGAAAACCAATTCGATGCGCGTGCTCCAAGGCAGCCACCGCACGAATTTTCTGAGCTTCGTCAACAGTCTCACAGCGAACAATGGCACGCCATCGCCCCTGATGTTCAGCCAGGCCGATGCCTACATGCGCCAGCCCCTGGGCAACAACAGTGCCTGGGCAAGCGACCCGGGCACCACGGGCTCACCTTACCTAGCCTGCCGGCGCACCTACCACATCTTCATGTCCGACGGACGCTGGAACGGTACGGCATCCGGTGGCGCGCAAGACAATGCCACCAACCTGGCCTTGCCCGACGGCGTGGTCTATGGTGGCGCAACCACTGCCGACCGCGCAAAATCCGCTCTCTACCGCGATACCCGCAACGATACGCTTGCCGACTGGGCATTCCGGAGTTGGGCCACTCCTATGCAAACCAGCGGGATGACGGGCACCATGCAACCGACGGCCGACTACCGCGCTGCCCCCGCGACGGAGAATTTCGGCAATGACCTGAATGGCACACCCGCCATCCTGGATCGCTACTGGAACCCTCGCTACAACCCGGCCACATGGCCGCACATGGTCACTCATTCCATCGGCTTCAGTAACGAAGCCGTCACTTGGCCTGGCGCCCCCACCATCATCGCGCCCCCGGCCACAGAGCGTTTACCTTTCGGCTACACCGGCAGCTTCCCTGATTTTGTGACCGGAAACCGAACCTGGCCAGCCATGGACGACGAGAACAAGCGTGCTCTCGACCTTTGGCATTCCGCCCTGAACGGTCGGGGGCGTTTTTACGCCGTGACCCGGGGTGAAGACCTTGAAAAAGCCTTCCGCGATATCTTTGGCCAGATCAACACCGCCACGGACCCGGACTTGAGCTCCAGCGCAACGAGCGGCTCCAACGTCTCACGCAGCGAAGTGGGCAAGTACACGGCTGCTTACGAGCCCGACAAGTTTTGGAAGGGCTTTGTCACGGCAGACAAGGTTCGCACCGACGGCTCCTCCTACCCCGACCCTGGCTGGGGCGGAAAAAACACCGCCGAAAAACTTGACGCCATTTCGGTCAACAGCCGCCTGGTACTGAGCTGGAGCGACAAATGGGAAAGCACCAAATACAAAGGGGGGGTGCCTTTCCAATGGGCGGCGGACGAAAGCAACCTCAGCAGCGCACAAAAGCTGTGGCTGCAAAAAAACATGGGGGGGACCGACCAAGGCGCCACCAAGGGCCAACAGCGGCTTGATTACATTCGTGGTGACACAAGCCTGCAAGGAACGGACCCCAGCGGGTATACGCTCGCCAAACCCTTCCGCCAACGCCAAAGCATCCAGGGTGACATCATCAATTCCGACGTGTGGTACACGAGCGCACCGGCGGCAGACTTTTTGCTCAAGGGCTACACCGGTTTTGTGCGCAGCAACAGATCGCGACCCGGCATGCTTTATGTAGGCGGCAACGACGGCATGCTGCATGGCTTCGCGGCATCGGACGGGCAGGAAAAAATCGCCTACGTTCCACGCGGCGTCATTCCCAATCTGACCCTGCTGACCGACCCGCAGTACAACAATAAGCACAAGTATTTTGTGGATGGCTCGCCCATGACGGGCGACGTAGACGTGAACGGGGGCATCCAAGACCCCGCCGACCCCAACTACAGCACCTATACCCCGGATTGGCGTACCCTGCTGGTGGGCACGCTGGGCCTGGGGGGCAAAGGTTATTTCGTGCTGGATGTCTCCAATCCCACCGCTGCCACATTTAACGGATTACTGGGTTTTTCGGAGAGCAACGCCCAGCATCTGGCCAAGGTGGACCGCACCCGTGGGCCATCCGAACCCGCGCCGAACTGTGCTGCACTGACCGGTGCAGAAAAAACCACCTGTCTCCAGGTGGTGGATGAAGACAAGGACATTGGTAACATTACCACCCGGCCCGTGCGCGACGACAATGACGCCATGCGCAGCACGCAAATCACGCGCATGAACAACAATCGCTGGGCCGTGTTGCTGGGCAATGGCTATAACAGCGGCAACCAACGCCCCGTGCTGCTGGTTCAGTACCTGGATGGCGCCAAGGAATTGTTGCGCCTGCCGGCCACCACCGACACCCCCGGCACCGGCAAGGCCAACGACAATGGTCTTGGCTCCCCGCGCACGGTGGACATCAACGGTGATGGCATGCCCGATGTGGTGTACGCCGGCGACAATCTGGGCAACCTGTGGAAGTTTGACTTGACCAGTGCCAACGCTGCCGACTGGAAAGTGGCCTTTGGAGGTAGCCCGCTGTTCAAGGCCCTTGGACCCGTGACGCTGGGTTCATCAACGCGCTCCAAGACCCAGCCCATCTCCACCGCGCCAACCGTGCGCGCCAATGACCGCACCATGACCGTGGGCAGTGGCGCCAGTGCCAAGACCGTACGCGTGGGTGGCATGATGGTTGCGTTTGGTACGGGCCGCAATGTGGGCAAGGACGACCCCTCTAGCCTGGATGTCCAAACCCTGTATTCGGTGCTGGACAATACGCGCTACCGTGTAGTCACTAGCACGCTAGGCAAGCGCCTGGAGGTTCACCCTGGTGGAGGTACCTGCCCTGGCGGAGCAGACTGCGTGCCCACGCCTACCGCACTGGGCGTACTGGCTGCTGGCATGCTGGCCCAGCAGGAATTCCTGGATGCGGGAGCCGACTACGCTGCAATCGCCCCCATCAACGCAACAAATGACTTGAACAAGGGAACCTGGGGTAATTTCAAAGGCTGGTACCTGGATCTGCCCGCGATTGGAGAGCGCCTACTCAAGCCCATGGATTTTTACGACGCCAGCAACCTGCTGACCGCATGGTCGCAAGTTCCCGCCAAGGGGTCGAACGTGGATCCCGATGAGGAAAGCTGCGAATCCACTTCCGTGGACAGTGAACGCCAATACCGCACCTTCGTCAACATCATGGACGGCAAGGCTCCTTCCATCGCCATCGTGGACAAGAACAAGGACGGCAAGTACGACATGACCACTGGCGACGGCTTGAACATCGGATCAGGAGCGAGCCCCAAGTATGTGAGCATCTCCCGCGCCAAGGTCGTCAAGGGCCCACACAGCATCATCAAGAAGAATAAATTCGAAAACGTAGATATCAGTACGAAGAAGGCGCCGGACGATAAGGAAAATCTCGCGGCCATGCCCGAAGAGTCCTTACGCCCAAGTTGGCGCCAGATCCAGTAATCAAGGATCAGAAGATGCAAAAAATGAACTACCCCCTCTGTGCACGACAAACAGGCTTCACCCTCATCGAACTGATGATCGTGGTGGCCGTCGTAGGCCTCCTCACGGCCATTGCCATCCCCAGCTACGCCGAGTACATCCAGCGCGGGCACAGGGCAGACGCCCGCGCCGGACTGCTACAGGCGCAACAGTGGCTGGAACGTGCCGCCACAGCCACGGGCGTTTACCCGACGGCCTTGCCGGCAACCTTGACCTGGGCCGCAGACCCCGCCAAGCGCTACACCATCGGATTTTCCGCTGGCAACACCAACGCGGCCTTCACCCTGGTAGCCACTCGCAAAGCGGGGAGCCCTCAGGCCACGGACAAATGCGGTGACTTCACGCTCACCAACGCCAGTGTGCGTGGAGCAGACCACCTTTCGGGCGGTGCAACGGCCGTTGACTGTTGGAACAAATAGCCGCTGCGCTACCATCCCGGGCGCAATGACCATCTCCGCGCCCGCCCCCCTCCACCAAGCGCTTGGGCTCGCCGCCCAGGCGCTTTGTCTTTCCAACCCCAATCCCCGCGTGGGCTGCGTGATCACCGCACCAGACGGCTCGGTACTGGGCCAAGGGTTCACCCAGCAGGCCGGTGGCCCGCATGCCGAGGTGATGGCACTGCGCAATGCGGTGGCCCTTGGGCACGATGTGCGGGGTGCCATTGCCTATGTCACGCTGGAGCCCTGCGCGCACCAGGGGCGCACGGGGCCCTGCTGCGATGCGCTGATCGCTGCGGGCATAGGCAAAGTCGTGGCTTCGATCACGGACCCGAACCCGCAGGTTGCCGGCCAGGGCTTCGCGCGGCTACGTGCTGCCGGCGTGGCGGTGGAGGTGGGCCCGGGGGCGGAGGAATCGCGCGAATTGAACATCGGCTTCTTCAGTCGCATGGTGCGCGGCACGCCCTGGGTGCGGCTGAAGGTGGCGGCCTCGCTGGACGGCACCATGGCGCTGCACAACGGTGCCAGCCAGTGGATCACCTCCCCGGCCTCGCGTGCCGACGGCCATGCCTGGCGCGCGCGGGCCTGCGCGGTGCTGACCGGCATCGGCACGGTGCTGGCAGACAACCCCCTGCTCAACGTGCGCGAGGTGGCTACGCCCCGCCAGCCGCACCTGGTGGTGGTCGACAGCCGGCTGCAAACGCCGCCATCCGCTTCACTTTTCATAGCTTGTCGCGCTTGCTACATCTACTTTGCAGCCCCTATTGATGCTGACATCGAAGCCCGGCGCAAGGCCTTGGAGGCACGGGGCGCCACGGTGGTGCACCTGCCCGGCCCCGATGGCAAGGTGGACCTGGCCGCCATGCTGCGCGATCTGGCCCCGCGTGGTGTGAACGAGCTGCATGTGGAAGCCGGCCACCGCCTCAACGGCGCGCTGCTGCGCGAGGGGCTGGTGGACGAGCTGCTGCTCTACCTCGCCCCCAAGCTGCTCGGCCCGGGCTACAGCATGCTGCGCATGGAGCCCCTGGAAACCCTGGCGCAGGGGCTGGCACTCGACTTCCACGGCGTGGAGCGCGTAGGCCCGGACCTGCGCGTGCTCGCCCGGGTGCAAGGCCGCGACCGATTCTGAGCCACCCGCGCGACGCAAGGCGGCCCCCAAACCCTGCCACAATCCACGCCATGTTTACTGGAATCATCACCGGCATGGGGCAAATCGCCGCCATGCACAACCTCGGCGATACAGCCGCGCATGGCAAGCGGCTGGTCATCACCCCCCCTGCGGGCTACCTTGACGATGTCGGCCTTGGCGACAGCATCGCGCTCAATGGCGCCTGCATGACAGTCACCAGCATGGACGCCGCCGCACCGCAGTTCACCATTGACATCTCGGCCGAATCACTGCTGAAGACCACGGGCCTGGGCGCGCCCGGCCCCATCAACCTGGAAAAAGCCCTGCGCGCGAACGACCGCCTGGGCGGGCACATGGTGTCGGGCCACGTGGACGGCATCGGCGAGGTCACGCATTTCGCCCAGGTGGGCGAGAGCTGGGAGCTGCGCGTGCTGGCGCCGCGCGAGCTGGCACGCTACCTGGCCTACAAGGGATCGATCACCGTCAACGGCGTGAGCCTGACCGTGAACCGCATCGCCGACCTTGCCGGTGGCTGCGAGGCCAGCATCAACCTGATTCCGCACACCGTGGAGAACACGGCGCTGGGCCATCTGCGTGCCGGCTCCAAGGTGAACCTCGAAGTGGACCTGATTGCGCGTTACGTGGCACGCATGATGGACGTGCCGGCGCCTGCGCAGTAAACCTCAGGTGCACCGCAGGCGGTGGCCTTGCCCTCCTGCGCTGGCCTGCATGCGGCCCACGATGGCGGCCTGCGCGAAGCCGTCGCCATGGAAGGCGCGCAGCACGGCATCGGCCGTTTCGGGTGCGCAGCTCACCAGCAGGCCGCCGCTGGTCTGCGGATCGGTCAGCAGGGTGCGTTGCCAGTCGGGCGCCGCTTCGGTCCCATCCACATCACCACCGTAGGCCGCCCAGTTGCGCCCCGATGCCCCCGTGGCCACGCCGCTTTGGGCCCACTGCACGGCACTCTCGATGAACGGCAGGCGGGCCAGGTCGAGGCTGGCCGAAAGCCCGGAGCCCCGGCAGATTTCCAGCAGATGGCCCGCCAGGCCAAAGCCCGTCACGTCGGTCATGGCATGCACGCCCTCGATCCGTGCCAGCGCCATGCCCACGCGGTTGAGCTGGGTGGTGTGGCGCAGCATCTCGGCATAGCCCTCGGCGTCAAGCTGACCCTTCTTGAGCGCGGCGGAAAGCACGCCCACGCCCAGCGGCTTGCCCAGCACCAGCACATCGCCCGCCCGGGCATCGGCATTGCGGCGCACCTGCTCCGGGTGCACCAGGCCCAGGCCCACCAGACCGTAGATGGGTTCCAGCACGTCAATGCTGTGCCCGCCCGCGATGGGAATGCCCGCCGCACGGCATACGGCCGCGCCGCCTTCGAGCACCCGGCCGATCACCTCGGGCGGGAGCTTGGCGATGGGCATGCCGACGATGGCCAGCGCCATGATGGGCGTGCCCCCCATGGCGTAGATGTCGGACAGCGCGTTCGTCGCGGCGATGCGGCCGAAGTCGTACGGGTCATCGACGATGGGCGTGAAAAAGTCGGTGGTCGCCACCAGCGCCTGCTGGTCGTTCAGGCGGTAGACGGCTGCGTCGTCGCTGGTCTCGGTGCCCACCAGCAACTCGGGTGGCACCAGGCCCTGCGGCGCGCGTGCCAGAATCTCGCGCAACAAGCCCGGCGCAATTTTGCAGCCGCACCCCCCGCCATGGGCGAACTGGGTAAGCTTGATAGTTTCAGCAATCACGGGAGAGGCATCGGTCATGGTGGCGGCATTGTGCCAGCCCCGCGCCCACCCTCCCAGCCCTCTCCACTGGAGCCCCTCCATGAGCCACCGCGGCCCCGTGCGCGTGCACGACCGACATGCCTTCGACGCCCTGATCGACGCGCGCACCCCCGCCGAATACGCGCTGGACCACCTGCCGGGCGCCATCAACTGCCCCGTGCTCGACGACGAGGAGCGCCGCATCGTCGGCACGCTGTACAAGCAGCAGGGCGCCTTCGAGGCGCGGCGCGTGGGTGGCGCCATGGTGGCGGCCAACCTGGCGCGCCACCTGCGCGAACAGTTCGCCGACAAGCCGGCCTCCTGGAAGCCGCTGGTGTATTGCTGGCGCGGCGGCATGCGCAGCGGCTCCATGGTGACCTGGCTGCGCCTGGTGGGCTGGAATGCACAGCAACTGGCCGGGGGCTACAAGAGCTGGCGCCGGCATGTGATCGACCGTATCGAGGCCCTGGGTCCGCAGCTGCCGCTGCAGGTGCTGTGCGGGCCCACCGGCAGCGCCAAGACGCGCGTGCTGCAGGCCCTGGCCGCGCGCGGCGCGCAGGTGCTGGACCTGGAAGCCTGCGCACGCCACCGGGGCTCGGTGCTGGGCGCCTGGCCGGGCGTGGCACAACCGTCGCAGACCGCGTTCGAGACCCTGCTGGTGCAGGCCCTGGAGCCGCTGGACCTGCAACGCCCCATTTTCGTGGAGGCCGAGAGCAGCCGCATTGGCCGCCTGGCCGTGCCCCAGCCGCTGGTACAGCGCCTGCGCGCCAGCCCCTGCATCGAGATCCAGGCCGACCCCGCCACGCGCCTGGCGTTCCTGCTGCGCGACTATGCCAACCTGGGCGACGACCCGTCCGCGCTGGCCCGGCAGCTCGGCACGCTGCGCGAGCTGCACGGCGGGCAGGTGATCGAGCGCTGGCAAGCCTGGGCCGCCGAGGGCGCGCTGGAGCCGCTGTTCGCCGAACTCATGGCCCTGCATTACGACCCACTGTACGCACGCTCGCAAAGCACGCACCTGCACCAATGGGCACAGCGCCAGGCGGTCCAGGCCGACACACTGACGCCTGCAGGGATCGAAGACGTGGCCGAGCAGGTGCTGGCCCTGGCGCCTGAAATCTAAGGAAAATATGGCTTCAGCGCTTATACATCAAGCGCCGATAGCTACTATTTATATAGCATCACAGCGCACCCGCTGGGTACGCTGCCCGCCCGCTCACTGGCGCACGAAGTCGATGACGATGGCACCGGGTTCGCGCTGCAGGTACTCAATGCGCACGGCCTCGCCGTAGCGCATCTGCATCTGCTGCAGCAGGGGCAGCGGGTCGTGGTCGTTGACGAAGCGCATGGTCTCGCCCGGGTGCAACGAATCGAGTGCGCCAAAGATGGCCGCATGGCGGAAGCGCTTGGCAACGCCGCGGGCGTCGAAGGGATAGATGGCGTCGGGCGAGGTGTGGACGTGGGCGTTCATGGTCGGTTGCAGTGGCAATCAAAGATTCATTGAAAATGAATTTTTAGTATACGACGCCCTCCTCCACCCGGCCTGATTGCCCCTGATGCCGCCAGGGCGGCCATCCCCCGCGCTACACCATGCTGGCCGGCACCACCCAGGCATCGAACTCCTCGGCCGTCACATGGCCACTGGCAATGGCCGCCGCGCGCAGGCTCAGGCCTTGCTGGTGCGCGGCCTTGGCGATCTGGGCGGCCTTGTCGTAGCCAATGTGCGGGTTGAGCGCCGTCACCAGCATGAGCGAACGCTCCAACAGCTCGGTGATGCGTGCGCGGTTCGGCACGATACCCACCGCGCAGTGTTCGTTGAAGCTGCGCATGCCGTCGGCCAGCAGGCGCACGCTCTGCAGGAAGTTGTGTGCCACCAGGGGACGGAACACGTTCAGCTCGAAGTTGCCGCTCGCGCCGCCGATGTTGATGGCCACGTCGTTGCCCAGCACCTGGCAGCACAGCATGGTGAGCGCCTCGCACTGTGTGGGGTTGACCTTGCCCGGCATGATGGACGAGCCCGGCTCGTTCTCGGGAATGCTGATCTCGCCCAGGCCGCTGCGCGGCCCGCTGGCCAGCCAGCGCACGTCGTTGGCGACCTTCATCAGGCTGGCGGCCAGCGTCTTGAGCGCGCCATGGCCGTGGACCAGGGCGTCGCAACTGGCCAGGGCCTCGAACTTGTTCGGCGCGGTGACGAAGGGCAGGCCCGTCAGGTCGGCCAGCTCCTGCGCCACGGCCTGCGCATAGCCCGGCGGGGCATTGAGCCCTGTGCCCACGGCCGTGCCGCCCAGCGCCAGTTCGCTCAAATGCGGCAGCGCGGCGCGCACATGCTGCTCGGCGTGCTGCAACTGCGCCACCCAGCCCGAGATCTCCTGCCCCAGCGTGATCGGCGTCGCGTCCTGCAGGTGCGTGCGGCCGATCTTCACCAGGTCCGCGAACTCCTCGGCCTTGCCCGCCAGCGTGGCGCGCAGCGCGTGCAGGGCGGGCAGCAGCCGGTGCATGAGCGCATCCACGGCCGCCACGTGCATGGCCGTGGGGAACACATCGTTGCTCGACTGGCTCAGGTTCACCTCGTCGTTCGGGTGCACCAGGCGCTCCGCGCCCCGGTGGCCGCCCAGCAGCTCGCTGGCGCGGTTGGCCAGCACCTCGTTCATATTCATGTTGGTCTGCGTGCCCGATCCGGTCTGCCAGACCACGAGCGGGAATTCATCGCCCAGCCCGCCCATGATCACCTCGTCCGCCGCCGCCACGATGGCGGTGGTCTTGGCGGCCTCCAGCAGGCCCAGGCGGTGGTTCACGTAGGCGCTGGCGCGCTTGACCTGCGCCAGCGCGCGCAGCAGCTCGGGCGCCATGCGCTCACCCGAGATGGCGAAATGCTCCAGCGAGCGCTGGGTCTGCGCCCCCCAGAGCCGCGCCGCGGGCACGTCGATGGGGCCGAAGCTGTCGCGCTCGGTGCGCGTGGCGGTAACAGGGGCATTCTGGGCGGTCATGGCAGCTCCCGGAGGTGGCGAAAGCACAGGATACCCCCTCGGAAAGCCGGGCGACAGATCCGCGCAAGCACAGAGGGGATAATTCAAGGCTTCGCGTTACCTGTCCCACCCCCACGCCATGACGACCATCCGCCAAGAAGACCTGATCGAGTCCGTTGCCGCCGCGCTGCAGTACATCAGCTACTACCACCCGGCCGACTACATCGCCCACCTGGCCCGCGCCTACGAACGCGAGCAGAGCCCCGCCGCCAAGGACGCCATCGCGCAGATCCTGACCAACAGCAAGATGAGCGCCACGGGCCACCGCCCCATCTGCCAGGACACGGGCATCGTCAACGTCTTCCTGAAGATCGGCATGGACGTGCGCTGGGAAGGCTTCACCGGCAGCCTCGACGACGCCATCAACGAAGGCGTGCGCCGGGGCTACAACCACCCCGACAACACCCTGCGCGCCAGCGTGGTGGCCGACCCGCTGTTCGCTCGCAAGAACACCAAGGACAACACGCCCGCGGTGATCTTCACCGAGATCGTCCCCGGCAACCAGGTCGACGTGACCGTGGCCGCCAAGGGCGGCGGCTCCGAGAACAAGAGCAAGATGGTCATGCTCAACCCCAGCGACAGCGTGGTCGACTGGGTGCTCAAGACCGTGCCCACCATGGGCGCCGGCTGGTGCCCGCCCGGCATGCTGGGCATCGGCATCGGCGGCACGGCCGAGAAGGCCGTCCTCATGGCCAAGGAAAGCCTGATGGACGACCTCGACATGTACGAGCTGCAGGACAAGGCCGCCAAGGGCGAGAAGCTCAGCCAGACGGAAGAGCTGCGCCTGGAGCTGTTCGAGAAGGTCAACGCCCTGGGCATCGGCGCGCAGGGCCTGGGCGGCCTGACCACGGTGCTAGACATCAAGATCAAGATGTACCCCACGCACGCGGCCAGCAAGCCCGTGGCCATGATCCCCAACTGCGCCGCCACGCGCCACGCGCATTTCGTCATGGACGGCAGCGGCCCGGTCTACATCGACCCACCGAGCCTCGACCTGTGGCCCCAGGTGGACTGGATGCCCGACACGCAGAAGAGCAAGCGCGTGAACCTCGACACCCTCACGCCCGCCGAAGTGGCGAGCTGGAAGCCCGGCGACACCCTGCTGCTCAACGGCAAGATGCTCACCGGCCGTGACGCCGCGCACAAGCGCATCCAGGACATGCTGGCCAAGGGCGAGCCGCTGCCGGTGGACTTCACCAACCGCGTGATCTACTACGTCGGCCCGGTCGATCCGGTCAAGGACGAGGCCGTGGGCCCCGCCGGCCCAACCACCGCCACGCGCATGGACGGCTTCACCGAGATGATGCTCGCCAAGACCGGCCTGATCGCCATGATTGGCAAGGCCGAGCGCGGCCCCGTCGCCATCGAGGCCATCAAGAAGCACCAGTCGGCCTACCTGATGGCCGTGGGCGGCGCCGCCTACCTGGTCTCCAAGGCCATCAAGACCGCCAAGGTGGTGGGCTTCGCCGACCTGGGCATGGAGGCCATCTACGAATTCGACGTGGTCGACATGCCCGTCACCGTGGCCGTGGACGCGGGTGGCACCAGCGCCCACATCACCGGCCCGGCAGAGTGGCAAAAGCGCATCGCCACGGGCGAATTCAAGGGCATCGGCGTCGCCGCCGCCTGATGCCGCCGGCGGCGCCTTCCCACCAGGGCGGGCGCCGCTCCCGCATGCCCCCATGACAGCAGCGCAGCAGCCCATCGGCGTTTTCGACAGCGGTGTCGGGGGCCTGAGCGTGCTGCAGGCGCTGCGCGCCGAACTGCCGCACGAGCGCTTTGTCTACCTGGCCGACAGTGGCAACGCGCCCTACGGCGAGCGCGGCGATGCCTTTGTACAGGCACGCACCCACGCCATCACCAACTACCTGTGCCAGCAGCACCACATCAAGGCCCTGGTGGTGGCCTGCAACACCGCCACCGCCGCCGCCATCCATGAGGCGCGCGCGCGCTACCCGGCACTGCCCCTGGTGGGCGTGGAGCCCGCCCTCAAACCGGCCGTGGCCGCCAGCCGCACCGGGCGCATCGGCGTGATCGGCACGCGCGGCACACTCACCAGCAGCAAGTTCGCCAAGCTGCTGGCCTCGCTGGACGGGCAGGCCCGCTTCGTAGTGCAGCCCTGCGACGGCCTCGCGCATGCCATCGAGCGCAGCACCGCGCAGGCCCTGCCCACGGCGCCAGATGCTACGGAAACCAGAGCGCTTTGCGCCCGCTACACGGGGGCCATGGGCCCATTTGGCATTCAAGAGGGCGAGATCGACACGCTGGTGCTGGGCTGCACGCATTACGTCTTCGTGCAGGACGAACTGCGCAGCCTGCTCGGCCCCGACATCCAGATGATCGCCACCGGCGAACCCGTGGCACGCCAGACCCGGCGCCTGCTTCAGGCGGCCGGCACACTGGCGCCCGAGGGCGGAGCACCCGGCCCGGCCATCACCCTGCTGACCACGGGTGCGCTTGCCCCGCTGCAGAACGCCGCCACGCGCTGGCTGCAATTGCCGGCGCAATGCTGCAGCACGGTCGATCTGCCGTCCGGGTGAGTGGCCACCCTGTTTTCATATGAAAACCGGCTCCAGCGCTTTATTGAAAAGCGTTAGTAGCTATAAAAAATATAGCAAATCTACGGCTCGGTGCCCCACAGCCGCTCGCCTGCCAGTTCCATGTGGGTGAGGTAGAGCCGTACATCCAGCTCCAGCTGGTGGTAGCGCGGCTCCATGTGCTCGCACAGTTGGTAGAAGGCCTTGTTGTGCTGCTTTTCGCGCAGGTGCGCCAGTTCGTGCACCACGATCATGCGCAGGAACTCGTCGGGCACCTGCTTGAACATCGCGGCGATGCGGATCTCGTGCTTGGCCGCCAGCCGGCTGCCCTGCACGCGCGAAATGGAAGTATGCAACCCCAGCGCATGGCGCACCACATGGATCTTGCTGTCGAACACGACCTTGTTCACCGCGTCCGCATTGCGCAGGTGGCGGTTCTTGATGTCGATGGCGTAGTGGTAGAGCGCCTTGTCGGTGCGCACACCGTGGGCCTGCGGATAGCGGCGTTGCAGCACCGGGGCAAGCGCCCTGCGGTCCTCGCGCAGCATCCCGCGCACCTGCTCCTGCAGGGATGGCGGGTATGCCCCTAGATAAGTCAGATCAACGTGCATGGCGGCAACGGCCCTGCGGCCAACGCCCAGGCGGCATCCACGCCGGGGTCTCAGTGCAAATGGCGCGGACGGCGACCACCGCCGCCGCCGTGGCCGCTGCCAGAGCCGCCCGGACCACGCGGGGGCTTGCCGATCTCCAGCGAGTTCACCAGGGCATCGAAGCGCTGGCCGAACAGCTTGTCGATCTCGGCCACCACGCCGCCCAGCTCGGAGCCGTCGAAATGGCGCTCCATCATGTTCACCACGTCCTGCACCAGCAGATCGCGCTGCACCTGCATGATGGCGGCCGGTGTCGGGCCGACGAACAGCATGACGAAGTCGTCGCGCGATTCGGCGTTTTCGTCGGCTTCGTCCTCATCGAACTCCACGTCGTAGAACGTGACCTCGATGGCGGCGCCCTGCTCGGCCAGGTCGTTCAGGCTCATGCACATCTCGTCGAGCGACTGGCGGAAGTCCTCGTCGCCCCGCACCGTCCAGCACACCTGCAGCATGTGGCCCTTGGCATCGAACTGGATGCCCGGCTCTTCCTCGTAGGCGCTGGCGGCACCATCGGCCAGCGAACGGGCACCGGCGTACTTCCAGAGGGGCTTGAGTGCTTCCTGCAGCTGGTCATATCCGGCATCGGCCCGCAACGGCACCTGGCCATGGACATGGATTTCGAAGGGAGCGTTGTAGTTTGACATGATTGAATCGTAATGGTGGTGCCCCGAGCCGGGGTCGAACCGGCACGCCCCTTTGCAGGAAGCGGCGGATTTTAAGTCCGCAGTGTCTACCAATTTCACCATCGGGGCTGCGGCCGCACGGTCCCTGCACTGGTTGGCAGCGTACCCCTGGCCACGCACATGCGCAAGGCATTGCGCACGCTGCGATTTCCCCTTGAACCGCACAAATGAAAAAGGGAAGCCGAAGCTTCCCTTTCAAAACTGGAGCGGGAAAAGAGTCTCGAACTCTCGACCTCAACCTTGGCAAGGTTGCGCTCTACCAACTGAGCTATTCCCGCATCGACCTGTTCACACTGTTGAATTTTCATCAGTGCTGGCTGGCAAGCCTCAAATTATAGTGCATTTTTTTGCACTTTTCCAGAATCACGCCACTTTCTCGATTCCTGCCCCTTTCAGGAGCAGTGCACCGTGTGGAATCTCTGGAGGCGCGGTCCGGAGTCGAACCGGACTAACCGGATTTGCAAGCGCGATGGCTCTTTTAAAATCAACGACTTGCAACCGCGCTACCGTTTCTGCTACTTTCCAATCTATCAACAGGGTGAATTCTATCACCCACCGGGCGATGTTTTGGCCCACTCTCCCACCCCCGCAGCCAGCGCAGCACAGGCCAGCGCCACGAGCCTGCTGATCTGGATGGACTTGCCCGTCGTGCGACTGACGCCCGTGATCCAGTCATGGTACGTCGCAGGCGACACGCCAAGGCGCCGCGCGGCCTCGCGTCCGCTGATGCCCATACGGTCCTGCCAAGCCCGGAGGTCTTCGGGAGTCATGTCGCCCTCGCAAGGTCGATCTCACAAACCCGTCCACGCCACCAGCGTATCGGGTCACTGCCAGGGGCCGGGGGGGTCGGCTTGCTGAAATCGTGGTGGGCCACCGGCCTGCCGTCCCTATTGAGCACAGCCAGCATGCGCTGGCCGTCGAGGTCCGTGCGCTCGGTCAGGGTCTTGAATGCCGCGCGGGCCACCTCCGGGTCGCCGGTGATGGTCTTTTCTGTGACGCACTGGTGTGCGTCACGCAGGTAGATTCGGAATGTCATGATGTGAGAAGCCCCCGAAGGGCTTGGACCTATACGGCGGCGATCTCGCCGCTCAGTCGGCCGTTTTCCATGACCTCACGAATCTCGACGCTGTTGCCGCCGAACTCATCGGCGCGCTCGCACATGTCATTCCAGCTCTTATACCCAGCATCAGACGCGAACTTATCCTGCGCCTCTGCTTGTGTATTTGCCGACCAATTACCGAAATCAACCGCGTTCGCAGAGAAGTTGAAAGTGGCCATGATGCTCTCCTGTTTGAGACCCAGAAGCCGCTGGGGCGGTGGAGATCAATTCCGATCACCATGAAACGAATTATGTACTCATTTTGAGTACATTGCAAGCTTTATTTCAAGGCGCGCAACTCTTTCTCCAGCGACTCCAGCTGCGCCCGCAGATCCCGCGCGCGGGTGCTGCATGTGGTGGCCGCCGCTTGCATCTCTGCGGAAATGGACTGCTCCCAGGTGGCGCCGGCCAGGTTGTTGCTGGCCTGGCTCTTTCGGGCGGCCAGGCTGCGCTGCTGCCGCTCGCAGTCCGCCAGGTGACCGTAGAGTTCGCTGCGGGCGCTGCTGATGAGGTGCTGCTCCAGGTCGGTCTTGCGGCGCCAGGTTTCGCCGAAAGCGCCCTCCTTCTTCGCGGGCTTCGCGGCGGGCTGGGCGCTGGTCACAGGATCGGCGTCCGATGCCACCGGCGCGGGGGATGGCGCGCGGCCGCTGGCGGGCTTGACCTCGATGGCCTCACCCTTGCCGGGGCACGGCGCATCCTGGAATGACACTTTGCCGTTGGGCATGGCGCATTTGTTGATGGCCCACGAGGGGGCGCAGGCAGCGAATGCGAGCGAGAGGACAGCGATGCCACGGCGCACGGCGCACTCCTTTTGTAGTTACATGCTAAAACCAGCAGGCAAAGTGTAGCGGCGGCGTGCCTCAGTTCGTCGTGGGCGACGGCCCCGTCGCCATCAAGGCACGGTCGGCATCCACCTGTCCGCGCAGTAGCACTACCTCGGCATCCCTTCGGACAAGATCGCCTCGGAGCGCTCCGACCACTGCAACCCCTTCGACAAGCTGCCCGTCGAGGGCCGCAAGTCGATCTGCTGCACCGCTGCCGGCAGCGGTGCAGGCTTGGGCCATCGCGCGGTAGGTTGCGGCTCGGCTTTCGGCGCCGCCACGCAGCCGCTGAGCGCGATCAAGATCAACGCGGTGCAGAGCATCGCGCACGGGCTGGGATGTCGTGAAGCCATCAGAGTTCTCCTGGGTTTGTTGGGCGTGGGTGAATTCGAGGGCGCCGGCGCGCCGCTCGATGTTGAGCGCCGCCGCCGTGCGCTGGGTGGCGGCCTGGGCCGTGGTGGTCCTGAGCTTTTCGTGGGCGAGCTGTTCGGTGTGGAGCCTGCCGGTTTGCACCAGCAGCAGCGCCCCCAGCACCAGGGCAGCAGCCTGGAAGCCGTAGGCTTTGAGTTTGTCGAGGATCATTCCCACCACCTCCACCAACACCACCACATTGCAATCAGGATGGGATTCATTTTTTTGCCTCCAGGATGTGAGCGGAGAAATGCCCGTCGCGCCCCCACTCCGCGCACAGCTCGCGCGTGGTGGCGCGGCGGTCCACGAGACCAGGGAGGGCCACCTTTTGCCCGGCCACGGTGCCGCGCACCCAGCGGGACATTTGCTCGCATGCGCCTGCAAGGTCGCCCACGTTGGCCCTGGCCTGCAGGGCCGACCCTTCGAGCGCGGGGGCGCCCAGGTTGAAAACCATGTCGATGATGCTGGCGCGCACCCACACGTTGTAGGCCCGCCAGTGCACGAACATGCCGCGCGCCTCGCGCTCGGCGGCCAGGTAGCGAGGCAGCTCGATGCGCTTGCAGTCGTCGGGCGTGTAACGGCGGCCAGCCACCACCTCGGAGCCGGTGATTCCGTTGCACACCGTGAGGGGCTGGCCCTTGCCCAGGCGATCCACATAGGGCGTGCCGATGTGGCGGCCACTGCTCTCGAAGTGACTGCCAAGCTCCATGGCCAGCAGCACTTCAGCGGGAGGCTGCTGGGACTGGTACGTGGCCACGCCGGCCGCGCCCATGGCAATGGCAGTGGCGGCCTGCAGCAGGCGGCGCTTGATGGCGTCTTTCATCGCACCCCCTTGAATACCGCCCACAGGCCTGCCAGCGATGCGGCCAGCGTGGCAATGGCGCCCAGCGGACGGGCGAGCTTGCCGATCCAGTTGAGCACCTTGAGGGCCCCCTTCATGGCCTCGAAGAATTCCACCATGTCCGCCGTGCTTGTGGCGAGCTGCTGGGTGAGCTGGGTGTTTGTCGATAGATCGCCCTCGATGCGGGTCATGCGCGCGTCACCCGCATCCAGCCGCTCGCGCAGCGTGCCGGCCGTTGTTGCATCCACGAGATTGCCGTAGTCGTCTTGAATCATTCCGCGAATCCCTCCCTGTTTTTCAAACTTCGATCACCACGATGGGCAGCGCGGGCGCGACCCCCTCGATCACGCCATCACGCACAAAAACCATGTCGCCCACGGAAGCAGCGCCGCGCACCTGCAGCACGCCGCCGCCGGGCAGCTCCACAGTGCAGGCCTCGCCGCTGACAGCGGTCACCGTGGCCACCTGCAGCGGGCGCTGGGGCAGCAAGTCCAGAAACTGGCGGTAGATATTGGTCATTGCGGCCCTCTCATGCCGGGTGGGTTTCGACGGCGAGCACCTGGCGCAGCTTGGGCGCCTGCCATTCCAGACTGGTGCCACGCACCAGGCCCAGGCGGGTGGTGGCGCCGTCCACGTAGCGCACCACGGTGCCGGGCTTGATGACGCCCATCTCCTCCAGCACCGGCAGGCGCAGGCTGATGCGGGCTTGCTGGCCGGTGTCGCCCAGCACGGCCAGGCCGCGCTGGTATGCGGCGTCGGCATGGGTGATGAGCGAATGCGTCACCATGGGCGCCACCACATCGCCCGCCGTGCCGGCGCGCGTAACTTCGCCCAGCACGCCCGCGCTGGTGCCGCTCACATGCACGCGGTTGTAGGGCGCCTTGCGCTGCCACTCGATGCCCTCGACGGCCACCACGCTGCTGGGCAGCTCGAAATCAGGCGTGAGGGTGTGCCACTGCCAGGGCGCCGCCGGGTAGCGCGGCAGGATGCGCAGGGTGGCGGCGGTGTCGTGCGGCTGCACGTAGGCCCCGGCGGCATCGGCGATATCGAGGATGGCGCTGATGTAGCTGCCCTGGTGCGTCCACACGCCGCCGGGCACCAGCCAATCTGTGACACCCCAGGCCACATTCCAGCCGATGCCAACGCCGTTGATCGTCAGCACGTCCGCCATGAGCTGCTGCGCGGTGCGCGCCGTGGCGTTGCCGTGGTTGAGCGTGGGCGCGTAGGGCGCATCGAGAATGGCAGCCCTGCCCCGCCCGCGCACGCTGATGCGCGTGCTGCCAAAGCTGCGCTCGCGCGACCACGCCTCGGCACACAACCGGATCGGCGTGCCGTTGACGGTGGCCAGCACGTCGACCGGGTCGCCACCCGGGCCGGGCTGGATGAGGGGCAGCGCGCTGGCGTGCAGCGTGGCTTGCCAGCTCCAGGTCCACGAGTCGGCATCGAGAGACATGCCGAGCGTGAAGGCCTGGATGGGCGCGCCATCCGAGGCGCGCACCAGGGTGAGGTTGTTGACCGTCATGTAAACCTTTCGCACGAGCACCAGTACGGTGCCGTTTTCATCCACGGGAGGCTGGCCGCTGGGGATCACGACACCCCAGCCAGGCGCCAGGCGCCGCGAATACAAAGACCAGGGCGAGCGGTCAAGCCGATCCGCCGCGCACGCCCGGGGCAGCAGAACGACGGCGCCCGCGCCATGCGCCACCATGGGGCCGCCCCACGGGGCGCTGCGCAACAGCTCACGCACGGCCGCAGCAGCCCATGCAGACCCGGCCTCGGGCTGCACCGGACGCCCAAATCCAACCCACGGCGAGCGGCGCGCAGACTCGCGCACGGCGGCAGGCGCCCACTGCGTCCCGGCCTGTGGCTGCACCGCCCGCCCGAACCCTGGCCACGGGATGGCCGTGCCGACGACCGCCTCCGAAGGCCGCCCCCATGCCGATGCACGGGCCGCACCGACCGCACGACCAACACCCCACCGGGAGAGGCGAACGGGATCGTCCGTGCGCGCCATCGCGTGCATGCTTTTGATGGGCTTCTCCAGCGCCTTGGCCCCACCCCACGAGGACCGGGCGCCCACCATCAGCCGCCGCGCGGCAGAGGCCGCGCCATAGGCGAGCACAACGCCACTGCCGAACTGGCGCGCACCCTGCGGCCCGTAGCCCAGGACGATGGATTGACCGGACTGCGCTGGCATCGGTCAGCCCTCCACCAGCACGGACAGCACGCGGTTTGCCACGGGCGGCGCGAAGTCCACGGCATCGGCGCCCATGTCCAGCGGCAGGATGTAGTGCTCACGCGCCTCCCACCCGGCGTGGATGTCGAACCGCCCCGCCACGGTGACCTGAGCGCCGACCATCTCGCCGGTGTCCCGGCGGTAGGCACGCACGGTGCGGTTGACCAGCACGCCGCCGTCGCGCACCTCGCCGCGCAGCGCATAGCGCGGGTGGGACGCCACCCCCGCTACCGCGATGCCGAGCACCACGGTGCCACTTCCCCGCACGCCATGCGCACCAGAACCCGCCACCAGCGGCGCGCCAAGCGCCAGGGCGCCCGCCCCTGCAACGCCATGGGCGGCAACGCCCGAGACCACCAGGCCCAGCTCAACCACCCCCACGCCGACGACCGTGGCGACACCAGCCAGCCCCTCGCCCGCGACACCGATGCCAAGCGCTACCGCGCCGGCACCGGCCACGCCATGCGCCCCAGCACCCGCCGCAGCGATGCCAAGCACCACATCACCAACGCCGACAACGCCGGGGGGCGAGGTCTGAAAGCTGGCATTGGCCGCATTGCCCGCAGGGCGCGTGTAGGCGCCGCCGAACCTGGCGTCTGCCGCATTACCGGGCGGTCGCGTGTAGCTCATACGGGGATAGTTCGCAGGATGATGTCGTTTTCAACATCACCGGCCGCGTCGTCGAGAAACACCACCTGCACCTCGCTTGCCGATGGCACGGCGATGGCATACGCCCCGGTGGATGCATTGCTGGTCGTCGCGCCCTGCACGATGCCCGTGGCGCGGTCAATGGCACGCACCTCGCGCGCCGCAGGGCTGTCGGATGCGTCCAGCACCGTGCCGCTCACGATCTTCCAGGCCTCGCGCCTGGGCAGCGGCCGGTAGGCGCCTGTGATTTCGTGGCAGCGAATGGGGTTTGCCGTGATGTCCCATCCCAAGGCGATGTCGAACAGGCAGTACACCGCGCCAAAATTCACCCCAACGCCGATAGCACCAAGGTTTGCCATGCACTACCCCCAGGTGTTGCTGGTTTCGAGCGCCATGCGCCCCCGCGTGCCAGCAGCCGACACATCGACCAGCAAGAACTCTTTTCCGGCCAGAGAACCACTGCCCTGGAAAGTGTCCCCGGGGTTGCCCGGCAAGTTGTGCGTTGGGCACCAGGCGCCAGGAATCACTCCGCGCGCGACCAGCGCCACAGGTTCGTGCGCGAACAGCGGGGCGATGCCAATGCCGCCAGTTACGGGGTCCGGGTAAGCGCTGCCACCCGTACCGATGGCCACAACCCCGCCCGTCTTCGCATAGTCCGTATGCTTGCCGGCGGTAATGGAGCCGCTTGTCTGGGTGTATGACCGGGGCATGAAGTGGGCAGCACCCACCGCGGTCATCGTTGTGGCGAGCGAACCCACCTGGCTTCCGGCTGTTGCCGATGTATTACCGGCGATCAGGAGCGTATGGAACGCATCCCCGGACTTAGCACTGATGATGTCGCCAAAAAACATGCCGAGCCCCGCTGCGGCAGAGCCCGCAATGGTGTCTGCGACCTGCGCGCTGATGAACCAGAACCGTTTTTCGTCAGCCACCAGCACCCAGCCGCGCGCGGCCGAACTCGCCGCGTTGGACTTGACGACGTAGCCCCCGCCGCTAAGCTGCACGTCCGTTGGGAACGGGCCGGTGCCGGTGCTGACGGCCGTCATTGCCTCATAGCCACGCACCCGCGCGAATTGCGCGTTCGTGTCATCAATCCACAGGCAGTGCCGGTTGCCAGCGGCGGGGCGCAGCACAGACAGGTTCGTGCCGGAAAATTCCTGTGTCCAGCCTGCCGCTGCCTTGCTGCCATAGCCATCGACCAGGCATGCCTTGGTAACAGCGTTGAACGCACCAACAGAGCCAGAGTAAACGGGCGCGCCGGAGTCGGTCGAGTAGTAAGTGCGGACGGTCATGTCAAGCCCCCGGCATGGTGATGGCGAGGCTCGTGAGCTGAATCGGGCCGCCCGCCACCACGGTGGTGGTGTTGAGCTTGACGGCGCCGGTGCCGGCGTTGTTCGTCACATCGAGGTCGGCCTTGGCGGCGCCGTTGCCATCCAGGATGCGCACCCAGGATGCCTCGCCGCCAGCATCGGCGGCGCTGTCCTGCGTGATGGCGGAGAAGGCGATGACGCCAGTAGTCTGCGTGGCGCACGGGTCGCTGCAGGTGAGCGTGCCAAGCAGGGTTTGCGTGGTGACTGCGCCCAGGCTGTCAGGCATGACGCCCGTGTAGAACTGAGCCGTTGCAGGGCCTGCGCCCGCGTCGAATTCAGCAATCATGGCCTCGGCCATGGCGGCGCGCACGGATGCGGCGAGTTTCACAATGGGCATAAGTGTTCCTTTGGGGATGGGGTTTATTCGTCGACGTCGCCGCGCAGCTGGATGTCGAAGCTGTCGCCGGCCAGCGAGGCGCCGGGCAGCACGGTGCGCGCGATCCAGATCGGGCGGCCTGCGGCCTGGGTGTTGAAGCGCAGCTGGTTGCCAACGGCCCAGCCGATGCCCCAGCCCGCAGCGCGGATCACGAAATACGGCTTCCCCGTGAGTTGGTTGATGGGTGCACAGTCGGCCCCGGTGTTCCCGGTGTCGATGACACCCAGGTTTTCGGAAATGATCTGAAACTGCGCGGGGCCAGACGTTGGGTTGCTAGTGGTGAAATGAATGCGCCAGCGGTCGGTAACCGCGCCGTCGTTCAGCACCTCGATGGGGTGGTCCAGGTCGTTGTACTGCGGCGTGGCGCCGGAGCCGATCAAGGCATCCGACCATGCACCCGTCCAAGTTCCTTGGTCAAACAGGTTCGTGCACCCTGCAACCAGGTCCCCCAGCAGCAGCACGCTGGAGACGTAGCTGTCCGCCGGGAACGCCCGCGACAGCGGCGCCGTGAGCCCCAGCAGGCCGTTGATCTGCACATCGGAGAGCAGCTGCATTTCTTCGATGCGGTGCCGCGCCACGATGGGCTGCGCAATGCCGGCCAGGCTGAGGTCTGCCGCCATCGTCACCACGCCCGTCGCGGGGTTGGTGGTGTATTTGCTGGTGGGCACGCGCACACCGTCCGCACCGACCAGCCACAGCGCCGCCAGGTCCGTGCGGCCAACAGGGTAGGCAGCGCCGGCCACGGCCGGATTGGGCAGCGCGAAGCCCTGCGTGTTGTGGATCACCACCACATCGGCCGGACGGTAGATGGGAACCTTGCCGTCCTGCGGCAGGCGCACGGGGTCAAGCCCGAGAATATCGGCATCGAGCGGGAGGTTGCTGAGCACCACGGCGCTGTAGCGCAGCGTGCTGGGCGCGATTTCGAGCGGCGCCCAGACGCCGCCGATCAGCTCGCCGAATTCCACCCGCGCCACGCCCATCTCCTGCACCACCTGGCCGCGCAGCTTGGCGCCGGTGATAACGCCGTTGCTGTCCGCCGTGCCCGACAGCAAGGCGCCATCCAGCGCGGCGGCTTGCACGTAGAGCGAGCCGGCGCGCAGCGGCGAGCCCGCAGTGCGGAAGAAGGCATCGATGGCGGTGAAGCTGCCGTACACACTAAGGCACGCGAGCACCGCCACGGTGTTGAGCGCGGAGCCGCTGGCGTACCCCCCCGTGATGGCCACGCGCCCGGTGGCGTAGTTGACTGAGCCACACGCCAGCGCCGCGCCGGTGGCCACATCCATGCTCGTGTAGAGCACGCCCGATCGGTCGAAGAAATAGGCCGTTGCGCCCGTGGCGTTCGCGTGGATTGAGAAGAGCACAGAGCCCGGCAGGATGCTGTCATGCGATGCAGCCGTGAGGTCAAGCACCAAGGACGAATCGGCAAGCGCAATCTCTTGCGTACGCGCCGTCTGCACAGGGTCGCCGCCATTGAGCCGGTAGGTGTAGCTACCCGGGCCGGAGATGCCCAACTGGGCGCCGAGCCTGAGCCACTGCGGCCCTGTGTACTGGTAGGCACGGTAGGCCATATCGATGTCCGTTGCCTGAAATGCAACAGCCCCAGTGGCGTAGTTGATGGTGCCAAGCACGATGTCTACATCCACCACGGCCGGGCTCCCCCACGGAGCAACGCCGAGTGCCTGGCCAGCCTTGGCAACCAGCAGTCCGGCACCATCATCCGTGACCAGCACCGCACCCGTGAAGGAAGCGCTGTTGCCGAATGCCATCTGGATCTGCCCAGATACCGGGAACACCGCACGAAACGACCCCGCCGCAACCGGCAATGCTGGCAGCGTGAGCCCCGCAAGCGTGACCGTGCCCGTGCGATTGATCGGGTTTTCCGGGTCGCTGGGGACGAGCTGGTTGTACGCCGCCGTCACCACGCTGCCGGCATTGGGCAGGCGGGTGGTGTAGGTGATACCCACTTCCCCGGTCTCGTGAATGACCCGGCCCGTGACGCCATTGCCGGTGATAATTCCCGACCCGTCCGCCGTGGCGGTGAATGTGTCGGCATAGGGCGCCGTGGCGTCGCTGATGAAAGTGAGGCTCAGCGTGCCCGGCTGCACAGGAAGGCTCGCCAGTATGAAAACCTGCCGCACCCCGGCGCCAATGTCGGATGTCGCGCCAGCGCGCACCGCGTAGTCGACCGGAGATCCCCAAGAGATCAGCACCGAAGACCCAACATCGGGCAGCGCTCCAATGGTCGCCACCAGGGCTCCGGTCACGTAATCCACGGTGCCGATGCCGTCGTCGGCCTCATTGCCCACGAGCTGGCCCGCGCCGTCGTCGCGCAACCTGTACCAGCGGCCCATGGCTCGGTAGTCCAACACCACCGAGCCGGGCGCGGGCAGCGGGTTCAGGGCCTCGCTGAACACGGTGCCACGGTTGCCGATGGTGATTTCGATCTCGCGGCTGCGCGCGGGCTGCGAGACATCCACCTTTGGCACATAGGACACCGTCAGGTAAACGCCGCTGCTGAAGTCAGGCGTGAGCTGGATCACCCCAGCCTCGTAGCTGACGGCGCCCGTGTAACCAGCCCCCGCGTTTTCCTTGACCACCAGGCCAGCGCCATCGTCGATAGACCGGTATCCGGCCGCACCACTGGCAACAACCAGCGTGCCAGGCGTGATGGGGCGCATGGTACGGATCGTGCCTACAACCCCCGCATTCGCCAGGAACTGAAAAACGGGCTCGGTGATGGCGTCACCCGCCGAGCTGACCGCAGCCGTTGCGCCCACCACGCTGGCCAGTGAAATCGCGCTCTCTCGCTGGGTGGTCGGCACGATGGGCGAGAACACCGATTCGACCCGCAGGGACAGCGCATCCGCCGCAGCCGGCTCCGCGAGCTTCTTGATGCCGTAGTAGCGGGCTGCATCAGCAACGGTCGTCCACCGCAGGTGCGCCGACGTCGAAATATCCGCGTAGCGGGAAGGCGCCTCGGGGCCGTCGAACTGGTGGCGCAGCTTGGCGCCGATCTTGAGCGCCACAATGCGCCGCTCGAAGTTTCCTTGCGGATCGGTGAACGTTCGCACCTCGTGCGTGACATCGGTAACGCGCACAAACTGCTGGTAGGCAACGACGCCCGCCACCTCCTTCGACAGGCAGAACACATCACCCACCTCGGGCAGCGGCTCCTCCACACGCTGGTACACCGACACGGCCTGCTGGCCGTACAACTGCCGGCCGTAGAGCGTCATGCGCGAAGTGGGGCCGGCAACCACAAACGACTCGATGCGATCGCGCGCAGCGGCGCGCGTGTCGTAGTCGCTGCCGGTCGAGAAGATGTTGACGTGGATGCGGTCGTCATCGGCAGCATCCATCACGGCAGCGTGCGCGCCGGCGTACACATCGAGGCTTGCCGTGGCCACCGCCCCATAGACCTTGCGTAGGTTCGTGCGGCCGTAGACGGCATCGAGGCGGCTGACTTTCGGGAAGATGCCGCTCTGCTGGCCGTCCACGATCTCGCGCGACGTGCGGCGGCCACCACCATCGGCGGTGTCGGCCATTCGCTCGGATTCGAGGAGCAGGATATTGTTGGAGGTGATGGTCATGGTGTGGCCGTAATGAAGCGCAGCGCCAGGCTGCAGTAGTAGTCGCCATCAGCCATGTCGCTCCAGTCCATCACGGCGGACATGGCCAGGGCGCGGGTTGTTTCTTCCGTGCCGTGGTCGAAGATGACGTCGAAGGTTTCGCCACGAAGACCGAGCGCGAAGACCTGGCCAGCCAGACCCGCCCAGCCGCTCAGCACCCGAAGATCTGCGCGGGAGATCCACGCGCGGTCCCCGCCACCCTCCAGAGTGATGGGACGCCCGCCGTTGCGCTGCATGACATCGACCAGCAGGGCGCCGGTGATACTTCGCTCAGTGGACTGAGCCACGGTCGACCACAGGAATTCGTCCGTCCAGACCAGGTCAGACGGCAGTGCCAGCATGGTGGCGCCATGGGTTAGGGTGATGCTCATGGTGCTTTAGCGCCTTGCCGTGCTGCGCCCTGCAGCCAGCTCCCGCAGAAACTCTTGCAAAGAGGCCGCGCCGGCGGCGTCGGTGTTGACAGTGCGGGGCCGGCCTTCAAAATTGATGGTGACCTGGGTGGTGCCCGCGCTGACGCCGCTACCACCACCGCCGCCGCCACCACGCGGGCGGGCCGGCGGATCGTCGCGCTCATCCGCAGGCTTGGCGGCCGGTTTGCGGCCAAGATCGGCTTGGCGCTCTCTCAGCTTTTGCTCCAGGCGCTCCACCAGCTGCTGCACGCCGTGCTGCTCATTCAGGCTTTCCTGCGAGCGCACGACGTTGCCATAGTTGTTTTTGTAGGCCGCCAGCTTCGCCTTGGCGTGGAACAGCGCCTCTGCATCCTTGTCGCCGACGAACGCCTCGCCCCACAGCCGGGCGATTTCCGCATTCACGTAGTCCTGGGAGACGGTGACGTTGCCAGAGGTGTTCTTGCGCATGTCCGCCAGATCCTTGTCGGACTGCTTGCCATCGAGGCTGTAGCGGTCGTTGAGGTTCTGGAGGTCGGATTTTTCAGGGTCGCCGCCCAGGCGCTGGCGGTCGTGAATATCCTTGAGGCGCTTGACCTGCTCGGCTGCCTCTTTGGCGGACTGGCCCATGCCACGGAAGCCACGGCCGGCGCGGCCGGCAGAGTCGCCCACGTCATCCACGGACTTTTTGGCGTCCTTCATGGAGCGGACGATGACTTTTCCGCCCTGATCTGCCTCAAGGCCCAGCCCCGCCGCCGCAGCCTTCGCCTCCAGGAGTCGGCGGGTCATCTCTACGGCAGCGGAACCTTGCCGCTCCGCCGCCTGCATTGCCGCATTGGCATAGGCCGTAAAAGCCTCACGCAACACGCTTGCCGACTTCACCCCTGACGCGGTCAACGTATCCCACGCAGCGGCCGTTTTCGTGGCGGCATCTTCAAGGTCCTTGGTTGTTGTCATACCAAGAGTGCGGAACGCCCCTTCGAGCTTTTCTGCCGCCTCCTCCGCTGCCTTCGGCGTCTGCCGCAGCTTCTCGTTGATCTCTTCCAGCTTCTTGCCAGCCTCTGTAAGGCTGCCGCTGGAAATCAGGCTGTCGTACTCCGCACGCAGCTGAGCAATAGCCTCGCGATGGGCGTCCGCCGCTTGCTTTGCCGCCTGTTCGTCGTTGACCTTCTTCTGGTAGGCCGCGCCCGCCTTGGCCGCCGCCTCTGCACCGTTTGTCAGCTCTTTGGCCATGGCAGCCATGGCGCCGGTGCTGACCACTGTGGCGGCGGCGGTTTCTTGCGTGGCGCCGGCCAGGCCAGAGAAGCCGTCGCGAGCGGTTTGCGCGCCCTCTGCCACCGCCTGCAAGGATTGGCCGGCCTTGTCACGCATGGCCTGGGCAGCCTCGCCGAAGCCCTGGGCCATGTTGCGGGCATCTTCGGCGGCGAGCTTGAAGCTCTCAGACAAGCTACCGAAAGTGATGCTGGCCAGCCCTTCACGCAGCTTTGCGATACCGGACATGACGACGCTGGCCACCTCGGAGAAGACGCTGCCAACGCCGTAGATGGCAGTGAGCACGGCATTGGTGCCGGCACTCATCACGCCATAGGCCAGCTGAACGGTGTTGCCCGCGTTCGTGGCGTATTCACCCACCTTGGTAAAGGTTTGCTGCGCGGTGGCAGCGAACTCCTGCAGGCGCACGAGCACGGCATTGAGGTCCACCGAGGCAACGAACTCGCGCACGAACTTTATGCCGTTCTGGAACGCGGTGGCGATGGCCTCCCCAAACCTCTGAACCGTGCCATCGGCAACAGCACCACGGAACGCAGCAGCAAGCTGATCCACGCCATCCTTGAGCACAGGAAGAACTGGCGTCGCCAGCGTGTTCTTCACATATTTCCAGGCGTTCTCAAGACTTGCGAGCGAACCATTCAGGTTGTCATTCAGCACCTTGGCAGCAGCAGCAGCGGCCCCTTCGGCGTTGCGCAACTTCACCGTCAGCTCATCGAGCGCGCCCATGCCCTGGTTGAGCAACGCGCGCAGGGCGGGCCCGGCCTCTTGCCCCACGGCGATGATGGCTTTGGAGCCGCGCGGGCCGGCGGCGGCGAGCTCGTGGAGGGCCTGCTCGAAATTGCCCGTGGTGATGCCGGCTGCGGCCAGTTCGTTGCGGAACTGGCTGGCGGGGTTGCTGAACTGGCTCAGGATGCTATTGAGCGCCGTGCCGGCGCGGCTGGCGTCAATGCCCGCGTCGGCGAACTTACCGATGATGGCGACGGTGCTCTCCAGGCTCAGGCCCAGGCTGCTGGCCACAGGGGCGGCGTAGCTGAGGGCCTGGGCCAGGCCGGTGACGCTGGTGTTGGTGGCGTTGGCACCCAGGGCCAGCACGTCGGCCACGCGGCCGGCGTCGGTGAAGGCCAGGCCCATGCCCATGACGGCCTTGGTCAGGAATTCGCTGGCGGTGGCCAGGTCGAGGTCGCCCGCCTGGGCGAGGTTGAGAACGGCGGGCAGCGCGGCAATGGCGTCGGTTGCGCTCAGGCCCGCCTTCGCCAGGTTCTCCAGCGCGCCTGCGGCTTCCACGCCGCTGAATTTGGTGGTGGCGCCGGCGTTCTCGGCCGCAGCGCGCAGCTGGGCCATTTCTTCCGCGCTGGCGTTTGTGGCCGCCTTCACGCGGCTCATGGCCTGCTCCAGATCCGCAGCGCCGCCCACCACGCCAGCAAAGGCGTTGATGCCGAAATAGGTAGCGATGGCTGCGCCCACGGCCATCACCTTCGCCTGCAGGCTGCTGAACACCGAGGACGCGTTGTCCTTGGCGTTGATCAGGATTTCAATGGGCTTGAATGCCACGGGCGGGGGCCTCGGGTTGGTGGGTTTGGCAATGCAGCGGCTTCATGTGCCGCCGCAGGGCAGTGGCACAGGGAGGCGTTGCGCCCGGCGCTGGGCCGGGCTGGAGGCTGGGACTAGATGAACTTCTTGCGGAAGAACCGGCTGACGCCGACGCCGGTTTTCGTGGGGTCGAGCATGACTTCGCCCTCCATCTGCAGGGTTCCGAATTCCTTGTCGATCAGGCCAAAATCCTTCGTGGCGCCGAGCTTCACGCGGAACAGCTCTACCGTGCTGGGGTTGTTGTTGTCGGCCTCGTTGACGCCTGCGTACAGCATTTCCAGAATGGGCGATGCGCCCGTCAGCGCCTCCACCAGGTCGTAGCCGCCATGGGCGTAGTCCACCGCCAGGCGCTGCCCGTTCACAATGGCGGGGGCGTCATCCAGCCAGAACAAGCCTTCGGGGCGCACCTCGTAGTTGGCGGCAGCGTTGACGGCGGTGCCCGTAACGGTGACCGTGAACACATCAGCCACAGCGAAGTCCGTGAGCCCGGCTGCAATGCTGAACTTGATCGGGCCGCTGAATGTTTCGCCAACCACGACAGCGCCCAGCACCGTGTTGTCCGGCGCCTTGACCTGAAAGGCGCCGCCGCCAACTTCAGACGCCGTGCAAGTAACGGTATAGGCGCCCACGGTAGCGCCTTGGCCCAAGGGCGACACGCCGTCGATCGTGAGCGTGCCATTGCCAGTGCCGGCGACGGCACCCGCAGCAGCCGCAAGCGTTTTGGCAACCACGCTGGTGGGGCTGAGGTGGGCCAGCGGCGTGAGGCCGCCACGGTGCGCCACGATGGGTTCGCCCGTGATGGTGGCCGCAGCCACGCTGGAGGCGGTGCCGAACACCGCGCGGGCGATGTTCACAACGTTTAAGTCCTGCAGCGCGGCCGACATGGTGACCGACTCGATGCGCGAGACGCTGGCACGGCTGCCGCCGCCGCCGCGACTGAAGTCACCTTGCTTCTTGATGTCTTCATTGATGGACAGCTTGACTTCTTCAAGCCCGCCAATGGATTGCATGGCATCGCTGCTGCCAGCAATACGGGCATACACAACGCCAGCGTTCATGACCGGGCGGAAGATGCGGGTGGTGGTGAGTTGCATGATCTGTTTCCTTGATTTCTGAATGGGGGGCCACCGACGCCCTATCCGCCCGCGCGCTGAGCGGCCCGGTAGGTTGCGCCTGCGGTGTATGTGAGTTCGTAGCCGACTTGCCCGACGTCCATAAACTCCGGCTCCTTGATGCCGCTCAAGCCCAGCGCAGACCATGTGCACAGCCCGCCGCTTGCGACTGGCTTGACGCCCTGCATTCCTGCAAGCACAGCACCCAGGGCCGCATCAAGCCTGTCCGTGGCGCCTGTGCCGCGCGGCACGATCAGCGTGATGCGCACCACTGGCTCTACGCGCACACCAGAGCCCTTGCTCTCGGCCACAACGGCGCCGACAACCCGCACATCGGCCGCTGGCGTTCCGGTGCGGTCAACGTGCTCCACGTTGTCGCGCACATCAAACCCGGTCAGCGCAGGCATGGCCGAGAGACGGTCTTTGATGGGTGCGAGCAGTGCAAGCATGGTCAGACCGCCTTGGGGTAGATGGACAGGGTGACCCACCCGCCAGCATCGGGCTGCACGCCCGAAGAGACGGCATAGGCCACGCCGTCGATGACCAGCTCGCCGCCCTCGACCAGCCCCGGCGCATTGGCCAGGCAGAACGCCGCCGTGCACGTTGCCGCATCCACCGCACCGTTGCCGAACGGGTCGGACGGGGCGCGGTCGAACAGCACGCCGAATGGCTCGCCGCCCTGATAGGAGGCGGAGGCGTTGGCATGGGCACGCACCACCGCACCGTGGATGCGGGCTTGGCGGTCAGGGGCAAGCAGCATGGCTGCGCTTAGGCGACGGTGCCGGGAATGCCAGCGAGGCGCACGAAACCCTTGGTGTCGCCACTGGCGGCAGCGACAAAGGCCGTGGCACCACCGGCGGTGACGTCGCCCGTGGCGGGCGTGCCCACCACCGCGAAGGCACTGGCAGAAGCATCCCACATGAGGGGGAGGCCCAGCGTCCAGGCGGCGCCGGCAGCCTTGGGCACTTCGTACACGCCGTCGAGCGCGGCGTTGAAGGGCTGGCCGATGCCAGCGCCGTGATTGGCAATGGCGATGTGGGCGCCGATGATGACCACCTGGCCCGAGGCGACCGCCGCAGCGGCCGAGGGCACGTCGATAACGCGGCCCGGTTGCTCAAAATTCTTCATGGCTTTCTCCGAATGGATGTGGACGTTGGCAGGCCGGCAGCGCGCCAGCCTGCGGCGGGGCTATCAGGCCGTGCCGTTGGCCTTTTGGAGGCCCTTCCAGTCGATGACCTTGGCGGCAAAGTCCAACGTGGCGCGGACCTTCACACCGTCGATGTCTTCGCTGGCGAAGGTTTCGGTGCGCACGCCTTCGGAGCCATCGACGTAGGCGTATTCCACGGTGTCGATCTGGCCCGAGCGGGCGGCCATGTACCAGGCGGTGGCGCTGACTTCGTCCAGCAAGGGCTCCACGATGGGCTCCACGGCGGTGCGGCCACCGGCGCGGAACTCGTTGACGTCAGCCACCTTGGCAGGCACGTAGTTGCTGCTGGTGAAGGCGTAGGCGTCCTGCTCCAGGTCGGACGGCACGATCAGGTACGCGGGCGCCAGGTTGAGGGTGGTCTTGCCGTCCAGATCCTTCTGCTTGCGCATCTGCTTGCGCAGCGCCTTCATGTTGTCGAGCGAGAACAGGCTGCCCGATGCCAGCAGGTTGCCGTGCGTGGAGTGAAACAACGCCGTGCCATCCTGCATGGCGGGGTTTCCGGTGATCTGGTCGTAGACCAGGCGGTTTTCGAGGCGGCGGGCCGATTCGCCGAAACGTTGCAGCAGGCGATCGAAGGCGCCCAGATCATCGTTGACGAACATCTGGCGCGTAAGGCCAATGGCGCGGCCGTAGCTGAAGGCGCGGTAGCCGGTGGCGTCTTCGCTGATGGTGCCGTAGGTGTATTCACCGGCTTCGTTCAGCTTCTTCAACTCAGGGGCGCCGCCCACCGCCAGCACCTCGGTGATGCGGAAGTCCTGCAGGTTGGGGGCATGGCGCGCCCACAGCTGGAAGGTGCTGGGAGCCAGTTCGTAGGCGGCGCGCAGGCGGCGGGCGCCCACGCTACCGAGCAGCGAGGGGAAGTCGCCCGTGGCGTGGTAGCCGCCAGCCCGCACCGCGAAAGCACGGGAGGCAATCTCATTGCGCGACAGGCCGCGCGTGGAGACACCCAGACCCTCCAGGGCCTCGCGCGCCATCTCAATCAGCGACATGCCGCGGTACCGGCGCCCCAGGTCGGTGAGCTGGGCACGGGGGTCCATGCGGCTCATGATGGCTTCTTCCATTCCGCGCATGCGGGTGTCGTGCTCGTCGCGCACGGTCTGCACGCTGACGGTGCCGCCGCCACGGCGCTGCTGGTCGTTCGCGTCCATGCGGTCGAGGATGGCGGCGCGGGCTTGGTCGATGGTGGCGTTCTGGCTCAGCAGGCCGAGCGCCAGGTCTGCGGCGCCGTGGCGCTGGCACAGGGCCAGAACGTCTGCGGCGCGGGTGGCGTCGGCAGCGGGGGCGGATGGCGTTACCGCACCAGCCGGGCCAGCGACTGGCGCGGCGCGGTTGGCGGCTGCGGCGCCAGCGGGCGCCGCGGTTTGTTGGGTGTCGGCGGTGCCGCCGTCGCCCTGCGTGTTTGCTTGGGGCATGCGTTGCTCCTGAGTTGCGGATGGATGGGCGGCTGCCCGGACGAATTCGCACGGCAGGCCGCCCGGCTGGGCACCCTGCTGCTGCGAGGCTTGGGAGGCGGACCGGGTGCCTGCGCCGGCATCGGCGGGGACGGTCACGAACGAAATTTCTTGCGGCATCCAGCGCACGGCGCGGTACAGGTCCACCGTGCCGCCGTCGGTGCGCTGCGCGCCGGGGGTAATGGCGTACTGCTGCACGCTGTACCCGAAGCTGATGGCGCGAATGACGCCAGCGCGAATGTCGGCCACGATGCCGGCCACCTCGGGCCGCTGGCTCAGGCGGATGGTGGCGCGGCCTTCGCCATCAGCAATCCAGCCGCGCTCGGCAATACCCAGAATGGCACTGACGCCGCCGTAGACGCGGTGTCCGTCGAGCACCTGCACAGTGCCGGCGTCAAAACGGGCCATATCCACCGCCTCGGGGGTTACATCCAGCGCTTCGTCGTAGGGCTTTCCCTCCCACCAGTCGAAGCGGCGCACGGTGGCGCCCTGCGTCCAGACCACTTCGACGGTGTTGTCGGCTTCATTGAAGGTGGCGGGAACCAGGGTGGCGGCACGCACCTGCACCGGCAGGTCGCGCACGTCACGCTGGTAAGTGGAAGTGTTGGGTGCTGCGGCTTGAGGCATAGCCGCAGTGTTCCGGTTTAGCTGTCGCAAATCCCGGAAAAACTGCGACTATTTGCGGGCGCCCTCTTGCCCCCCATCCAGGCTCGCCACCAATTCGAGCGGGTTCTGCGCGCCTAACAGCGCAGCCAGCAGCGGGAGCGTTCCGTCAGCACTGAGCCGGTCGAGGTCGCTCTTGAGCTCGGAGAACACGAGTTCGGGGTCGTATCCGCGCTGGCGAATCTTCTCGCTGATGGACTGCAGCCCCCCCTTGATCTCCGATAGGTCTGCAGCGACATCCTGCACGGGGTTGACGCTGGCCCACTTTGGGGTGGTCCAGTCCGGGTACACGTCGGGCGGCGCGGGCATGCCAGTCAGGTCCAGCAGCGACAGCCAGCGCGTGGCAATGCGATCACAGAACATGGGCACCATCAGCGTCCACTGCTCACGCTCAACGTCGCGCTTGTATTGGTTGGTGCGCACGCGAGAGCTGCTGAAATTCACCTCGCTGATGTCTCCTGTCGCGAACTCATACGGCACGCCCGTGCCTGCACAGATGATCTTCTGCCTGTGCTTCACGTAGTCCACGTAGCCAGGTGCGGCGGTTGGCTGGATGAATGTGGGGTTTCGCATACCCGGCGGCATGCCCACGATACCGCCGCCGGCGAGTTCACCAAGATCCAGCATCGCAGGCCCTGCGCCAGCACCCTGGCCTTTGAGCCCTTCAGGCACGCTCACGCCATCGAGCAGAGACTCGTCCCACTCACCAATCGCGCCCATGCGGGTTTCGAGGTTCTTGCGGGCTTGCTCTGCATCTTCGTACACCTGCAAGTCGCGCACCATGGGAATCACTGGCGCCAGGGCGGAAATGCCCGCCTGCTGGCCTGGGCGCGCGGGGTTGAACAGGTGGATGATTTCATCGGCCGGCACGCGCTGGCTTTCGCGGAGGGTGGCTCGCAGGCCCACATCTCCAGGGTGGCGGTCGAATAGCCAGTAGGCAGCACGCTCGCCGCGCTGGTTGTATTCAATGCCGGCAATCACTTCGTTGGAGCTGCGAACCTCATTGCGCTCCACGTCGAGCCAGTCAATTTCCAGCAGCTGTATCTGCAGCGGTACCACCGTAGGACCCACACGACGTTCGCGCAGACGCGCCAGCACCTCGCCATCGACCTTCATGGCGGCCCAGGCCTTGCCCTGCAGCCCGTTGATGTCAAGCAGGCCGTCGTAGTCTGCAAGCTTGCCCCAGACCTTCCAGCGGCTTGCCACGCGGCCATCGCGGTCATTAACCCACCGCGGCACGATGCCGGTGCCAATGGTGCACGACACCATGACGTTGACCGCCTGGGCGATCAGCGGCACGTTGCTGGCCAGCGCGCGGGCGCGGTGGCGCAGCTCACGCGCGTCGGCCAGGTAATCAGCCCGCGCACTGGCACCTGCGCGCCTCGGGCGCCAGCCATCGGCGCGGCTGGCGCCTTCGTAGGCGCGGCCCAGCATTTCGCGGGCGCTTGCGCGGCGCAGCCCGGCGCGCGGGTTGATCCAGCCGATGGTGCGATCCAGCCAGGTGGGCGCGGCTTTTTTGGGTTTTGCCATGGTAATCAGCCTCCGCGCAGGGTGGTGAACGTGGCGCGGGCTACCATGGCACGGCGCCGGTTGGCTACCGGCGCCATCTGCGACTCCAGATCCCGGCGCGCGGCCATCATCTCGTCGAGGCTGCGGTAGGTGACAGATGCGCCTTTGGCGTCGGTGATGGTGCGCTCACCCGAGTGGATGGCGGCGTTGAGTTGCGCAAGGCGCTGCTGTTGGTCGGGCGTGCTCATACCCGCACGCTACCGGGATGCTTGTCGCAAATCCCGGAAAAACTGCGACTACTTCCCGGCCTGCTTCAGATAGCGGTACACGGTAGCGCGATGGATTCCGAGCCGCCTCGATACCTCGGTGGCGTTGCGTCCGTTGAACAGTCTCAACACCTCGGCCGCGATCTCCCGGCTGGAGCGCTTTTGGATGTACACCTCTTCACCCGCAAACTCTGCGCGCACGGCGGTCTGGGCCTTTTGCACGCGGGCCGCATCGCCAGCGAGCTGGGGGAACTCTGCCAGCAGGTAGTCGAAGATGCGATCCACCAGGTCGGGCTGGGCGTCGAGCAGGGCCTGGAGCTCCTTGGGCGGGGTGTGGGTCATGGTTCACCAGTTGCGAGAAATGGGTTTGCGGGCAGTCGGCTGACGGGGCAATGCGGCGGACGTGTACACAGGCTGGCTCGATGATGATCTATTGCTACCATCTTCATAGCTAATGACGCTTACTGGCTGGGCCAGTGAGGAAGAAACAGCAAACAAATCCAGCGAATCCGGCGCGTACTTCTGTTCACGTCGCGCCCAGCTCGGTTCGCGGAAGGTTTGAATGCCCAGGTGGCAGGCCATGGCGTAGGCGTAGACCATGCAGTCGCCCGCTTCTTCGCGGTGGCCGCCAGGGGTGATCCAGCGCATGCTGGGCTTGTTTTGCACCACCACGGGCATGAGGCGGGCGGCGGTCATTTGCTCGAACTCGTCGGTGCCGTGCAGGGCCTTTGGCACGTGCACGTAGCCCGGCCCCACCTGGGTGACGCGCATGCGGCCGTAGAGCAGGTGTTTTGCGGTGTCGGTGCCCACGGGCCAGAGCTTGACGCCGTGGGCGATGGTCTTGCCGCGCCAGCTCACGTCGATGCTGCTGGGCTTGCCGATGATGGGCTTGCCATACTGGCTGGCGCCCTTGAGGGCGAGCACGTGCGAATGGCTGTGCGCGCGGCAGTAGGCGTACACGGCGTGGGTGTTGTGGCCGCCGGAGTCCACGCCTGTGGCTTCGATCAGCATTTGCGCGCCGCTGGCCGCGTGCACTATGGGGGTGCGGCGGATTTCGGTGAGGCGCGTCCAGGGGCTACCTTCTGTGCCCTCTTCGATGTTGGGGTCGCCGTAGATGATGTGGCGGGCCACGATCCAGCTTTCCTCGCCCCGGCCGAAGGCCCAGACGCGAGCCTCTAGGCGGTCGGGCTGGGTGTCCACGCCCATGGTGAGCATGAGGCCTCCGCGTGGCACGGTGCCGAAATCGTATTCCTCAGCCCGGGCCGCCAGGGCGCGGCTGTCGGCGCCGGTGCCGGTTTCTTCCCAGGTTTCGGCCAGGGAGGAATTGAGGAACTTTTTGAGGGGGGCGCTGTTGCCGGTGAGGCGGGCCTCTTGGGCGGCTTCCCATTCTTCGACCAGGCTTTCCCAGCTTTTCCAGCCGAGGGGGCTGTAGAGCTTGTTGAGCCAGAAGCCGGCCCGCTTGCCCTGCCCTGCGCCGGGGGCCTGGGGGATCCAGAGGCCCTGGGAGAGCATGCCGTCTTTCTTGTGTTCTTCGATGGCGCCGCCGCAGTGGCGGCAAATGTAGACAGCGGTTTCAGGCCGCGCCTTGCCTGCGGCTGTCTTCAGCCACTTGATGCCCCATTCGGTCTTGGCGCCCCAGAGCAGCACCTGGGCTTCGCCGCAGTGCGGGCACGGCACGTGGTACTGGCGCTGGTCGCTGGCGAGGTATTCGCGCTCAATGGTGCTCTGGCCCTTGATGTTGCAGGTGCTGGCGATGATGAGTTTGCGCCGGGCGAAGTTGCTCATGCGTTCTTCGAGCAGGCCCAGTGGTGGGCCTTCGTTGTCAACGTCGGCAGGCCATTTGTCCACTTCGTCAGCCACGGCGAAGCCCAGGGGCTTGGACGCCAGGCTGGATGCGCTGTTGGCTCCCCCGAAGAACACGGTGAACCCGCCCTGGATGCTGCGGCTGCGCCAGCTGGTGGATTCGTCGCGGCTCTTGCGCACGGCCACCCTACCATGCATGGCGGGGGTTTGCATGATGGTGGGCAAGAAGCGCTGGGCGCTGTGGTCCTGCGCGTCCTGCAGGGTTGGCTGCACCATCATCATGTCCTGCGGGTCGGTGTGGATCCGCTGCATGACAGAGTTGTAGAGCACCTCGGACTTGCCGAGCTGGGTGGCGAACCACAGCACCACGCGCTCATACGGCGTGTGGCTGCTGGCGCACTGCATGGGCTCGACCAAGTAGGGGGTGCGTTCGTTGCGCCATGGGCCACGCTCGGGGCCTTTGGCGATGTGGCGGTAGCGGGCCGCCCATTCGGCGGTGTCGATGCGGGGCGGGGGGGCGAGGAATTGCAGGCGCGTCCGCGCCATCACATCCGCGAACAACAGCTCGGCTTCAGGGACGTCGCGCGCGGTCAATCGAAGGCCCCTTCGGCGTTCTTTGCCTGCTCGGCCGTGCCGGCCAGGTTGCACAGCGCCATGTGGATTTCGGCGTCGAGCATGGTCTGGATGGCCGCCGCGTCGGACTCGCTCGCCAGCAGGGGCGCCATGCGCGCCGGGATCTGCATCAGGGCATCGCGGGTGGTGGCGTAGTCGGTGGCGAGCTGCCGCTCGACCACGGCCACGTTGATCATCTCGCGGCGCATCCTGGCTTCGTTCATCTCGGCGATGTTGGCCTCGGAGATCTTTTCGCGGGTTCGGGCCGCCTTGAAATCCTCGCTATCGCCCTGGGAGTCTTCATCCTGGTCGTCCGGGATGCGCGGGAACGCGGGCGCGGCGCCGGGCCGTGATTCACCCGGCGCCGCCGCGGCGGACGCCCGCGTTTCCTTGCGCGCCGCAACGCTCAGGTTCTCATCGCGCCAGGCGCGCGCAGCCTCAACCGAGTTGACGGGCATGCCCTGCCCCTTGAGTTTGCTGACGGCCTGCTTCGACAGACCCAGCGCCCGCGCAAGCTCGCTCTGCCTGATCATTCGTCCACCTCAAAGCGTCCACCGTCCACCGTCCACCCTTTCCAAAACCCATGCACTAGCGCGACATCGGGGCGCGAATTACCCGTACTCGTGGTTGCCGGGAAGGACCCGCGACGGGGGGGGGCGGGCTGTCACGCTGGCACCTGCTGGCTGGCGAGGCGGCGGCGCACCTCTGTTTCGTAGTCGGCGAGGAGGCGATGGCCCGACGCCTCCCACTCGGGCAGCCCCACCCGCTTGCCCATGGCCTCGATGCCGCTGCGCGTGTCCGACCAGTCCGAAGGGATGCCGCCGCCTGCGGGCAGCGCCGCGCTGTCGAGCCAACCCTGGCGCCGCAGCCAGGTGAGGACGTTGGGCGCGTGCTTGCCGCCGTCCTTGCCCAGCTCGCCGGCCTGCTGCTCTGCGGCCTGCAGCAGCTGCTCGCCGGTTGCAACGCCCTCAGCCTCGATGGCCGCGATCAGCCCCGCGACCTCGGCAATGCGGGTTCGTCGGTGCCCGGGGAAGTGGCTGCTCAGTGCCGTGGCGACAGCCAGCCCACCGCTCACCCCCCCGGCAGGGGGGTTGGGGGGACTTATATGGTTCTGGTTCTGGTTCTGGTTGGTTGAACGCCCGTTAAACGCCCGTTCAACGGGCGCTGAACCGCCATCCACGCCGCCACCACCACCCACAGGGGCCGAGCCGGGCGGCGGCGCATCACCCGTATCGGAAGGCTTTCCCCCTGTGCGCTTGGCCGCAGACGCACGCCCGGCGCGGGATTGCTGCTCCTGTTTTGAATGGAAGGACGCAATCTCCCGGTCGCATCGGTCGTTATGCCAGCCGTCATCGCCCAGCACAAAGAACTCCTCAAGCACCACGGACAGCGCCTCGCGCTGCTCATCGGTGTGCGCCAGAACGCGGCGCGCGATCTTAGTGACATCGGCGTTCAGCGGCCGTTCGGTGTCGTAGTACAAATCCAGCAACTCCCGGTACAACGCCCGTTCAACGAACGTTAAATGCCGGGTCGCGCTGTTGAAGTCGCCGATGTGGTGGGGGTAGTGATTCATGTTGCCTCAGTCGGGGCGCTATCAAACGCCGGCCGCCTCCCGGATGCGGAAGCGCACGCGCCTGTCCAGGTAGTCCTGCAGATCCGCCGCACGGGCGATGCGCTCCATGCTCAGGCGCGGCTGGTAGCTGGGGGTGCGCACGAACATCAGCACCGGCTTGACCTCGACATCGTGCGTGCCGCTGGCCGCCCAGATGCCGGGGGCCAGGTGATGGCCACGCATGCGGCCATAGCTGACGAAGTAGCGGCGGCCCATCGTGGTTTTGTAGACCTTCTTCGCCGCGATGTTGCCAATGCCCTGCTGGTTGCGCAGCCTGGCCTTGCGCTTGTCGGTCATGTTGGCCTTGTAGCCCTGCTCGCTGTACGCCTGCATGTAGCTCAGCAGCTGCTGCAGGAAGGCGCCGCGCAGGTTACCCCGCCCGTCGTCGCTGCCAGGGTACGGCGTGGCCGGGATGGCCGTTTGCCACCCCGCAGGCAGGATGCCCGCGCGCCGCAGCGCGGACTCACTGCGCTTGTCCCGCCTGCGCCCGCCAAACTCCTGGGCCTGCAGCACGTCCTGCGGGTCGACCCCCACCTTGCCGCCCTGTCTGAATCGGTTCTGCGAATCGATCGTGGGCGCAATGCTGGCGCTCAGCTTGTCGGGCGTGGCCGCAAACACCTTGGGGCTCTTTTGGATGAACGGCGTCACGCGGTCGAAGGTGCGGGCAATGTCTGCCTGCATCTCGCGCCGCACCTTGAACGCCGTGTCGTTGATCGCCTTGGCATACGCCGCCTTTGCCTGCGGCCCACCGAGCTTGCCCAGCGCATCACCCACGGCCGCCAGGTTTTCCATGCGGATCGTCAAGCCAAGGTCTGCCATGCCGGCGCCTCCCAGCTCATCGGCTCGCCCGCCACCCGGGCGGCAATGGCAAGCTCATCCGGGCTCAGCCCACATCCAGCGCCTTCAGGGCCCGCAAAACTTCCGCCCGCGTGGGCGCGTCGGGGTGGTGCCGCGCGATGCAGGCCAGCATGGCCTCCTGCGCCATCCGCAATGGCCGCGCCGACCTGACCAGGCGCGCACAGCAGTGGACGCACGACATGCTGAAACCACCCCACGGCCTGCCCTGTTCGCTGCACAGCGCGAACCGGCTGCAATTGCTGCATGTGTTGCCGCATGGCGCCGTCACCCCTGCGCCTTGGGCGCGGGCCGCATGTGCGCGCGGCTGGTGGCCACCATGTGATCCACCTCGGCATGCAGGGCGGCAGCCGTGTACTCCACGCGGCGCTGCTCCGCACCCGTCACCCAGGCGCTGGCGTCCCGCTCCATGCGGCGCAAGGGGTCCGCCACGGCACGAGTGAAATCGCTCTCAGCGCACTGCAGCCGCATGAACGCCTCCATTGCATTGCCGCCAGCCTGGTCGGGCGCGGCCTTGGCGCACGTGTACCCCAGCGCCGACGCCATGGCGTGCAGCACCTGCACGTCGCCGCTCATCAACTGCATCGCCACCAGCTCGCGCGGGCGCATGAAGTGGCCGTCGTTGTTCGGGTTCGCCTTGTTCGTCAGCGTGCCGGCCACCACCCGCATGCGCGGCGCCAGGGCCTCCACGCCGCCCGGGTAGCCGTGCACCGTGTGGTAGATCGCATCGTCAATGCTCATGCCGCCCAGCCGTGTGGGCAGCTGGTCATCGGCCACATGGGCACCGTGGTCAGGAACGGAGATAGTTACTCCCATGGCAACCCCTTCAAGAAAAAACGCCCACGCCACCCCGCCCCACGGAAAGCAACGCACCTTCCCGCGCGCTGCGACCCAGAACGAAAAAGGGGTGGAGGAACCCCGGCCGCAAGGCGGCTTTGGTGACGGCGTAGGCGGCAAACACATCAACACCAGCAGGAGCAGCACCCATGCACAGCACGGCAACCACCCCCACCACGGAACAGCGCCTGGACGCGCTGGAACTTTTCATGCAGCACCTGGTGCTGGCCATCGAATGCGAGCGCAGCGGCTTCACCGCCGAGCACCTGGCCCGCTGGCTCGACGTGGCCACCAGCCGCATGCAGGCCACAGGCAGCACCCCGCCGCCCACCGTGGCGGCGCTGCGGGCGCTGCAGCACAAGGTGCTGGCGTGAAGGCGCGGCAAGGGCAGGCGCCCGTCAGCGCGGCAGAATGGGGCTGCAACACAACCAGCCGCGAAGGAGGCAAACATGAACACCGAAGAAAAACTCGAACACCTGCGCGAGCACATCGACGACTTGAACGGGAAGATCATGGGCCTCTCGGCCATCCTGGCGAGCCTCATTGCCTCGCACCACGACCGCGAAGCGCTGCTGCGACACACCGCACAAAGCCGCGAAGCACTCGCAAAAATGCAAACCGCATCGAACGCGATCCCGGAGGAACTGCAGGCCGCCGTGGCCATGATCGACTGGATAACGAAGGGTATTCAGCAAAGAACCGGCTGAACTGGTCAGTGCGCTCAGCACCAAGCACAACATCGGGCGCAAGCCCACGGCGCGGCTCAGCCATGCGCCACCTCCTGCGCCTGCTGGCGCGCTTCAGAATTGATAGCTACTGCCGCTTGATGGCCGGGCGTTTGAGTCGGATTCCCATCGGAATCAACCAAATCCGGCCAGATTTCCCGCCAGTCGTTGGGCCGCAGATCGCGACGCGACACGACGCCCCCCGTGGCGCGCTCGATGGCAAGGCACCTTGCGATAGGGACAGGCCGCCTGCCACGACACCACTCGGTGACGGTGGGCGGCGACACGTCGAGGCGCCGCGCAAGATCGGAAATCGACAGCGCGCCACTCTCACAAAAATGCCTGAGCTTTTCCATGCCGTGATGATAAGGCATTGCCTAAACAAAATGCAAGGCATTGCCTTTTTTCGATCTATCCAAGGATCATTAGGCGATGCCTAAACCCATAGCAGAGCGCACGACCACCAATCCGCTTGGTCTGAAGATCAACGCGGTCATGCGCGAAAAAGGGATTGAAGGCGACTACGCGACCCTGGCCAAAATCTTCGAGGTCAAAACCCCGTCGGTTTACGACTGGATCACCCATGGCCGCCTGGGGAAGGAGCGCTACGCCAGACTCGTGGAGTGGTCAGGCAAAGGGCTTGATTGGTGGTTTGACATCACGACACCAACGCCGCACACCTACACCAAGGGCGAAAAGACCCCCGAAATTTGCGCCCAGGAAGGCGCCGCGCCACTCACCACGATCACCGTGGCAAGCGCGAAAAAATCACCCTTCCCGCGCATCAGCGCTGCCGAATGGGAGGCCCTGCCGCCCCACGTGGTGCGCGAGGTCGAAACCTACGCCATGGGCCTGATTGCCGGAATGAGGCTCGCCCCCGACCTAAAAAGACAAAATGGCGGCGCATGAGATGCGCGCCGCCCGGCAAACGGCGCGCATCTACTTCTTTCCATCCGCCAGAGCCGGTGGCGCGGCCTGACACAACACCAGACGGCTACACCTCGACAGGCTCATCCACATCGGTGACAGCCATTTCGGCATCCACCTGGTGCTGGGTCCACTCGCGCTCTACCTCGGGGCTTTCCTTGATCTGCTGCTCGATGCGCAGGGTTTCCCGGTAATCATGGGCCTGGGCGGCCATCGTCCAGTGCGCGGCAATCCCCTGGGCCTCCACATGCGCCCGGATTTCCTCCAGCCTCAGCCGGAAGAATTCCTTGCGCGGATTGACCTTGTTGACCTGCATGCGCAGAAAGTGCAAGTGCATCGACCTCTCCAGCGTCGGCGCGTCATCGCTGTAGATCATGGCATGAATATCGAACTCAAACGGGACACTCGCATCCCCCAGCTCGCGCACGCGGTCACCAGGCTCCAGCCGCCGGGTCATGCCGATCTTGAAAACACTCTCCCCGAACGAGCCGACGTTCGAGATCACATACACATGCCCCACCCTTGTCTGCTGCGCCATTGATAGCGCGCGCCGGCCCTTCTCTTCCGCCACGGCCAGTTTGTCCTGCAGCTCGCGCAGCTTCTCCTCGAAGGCCGCGCGCTGCGCCTCATTGGCCTGCGCCACCTGGGCCTGCACACGCTCCATGGCCTTCTTGATGGCACCCTCCTCCTGCGCCGCCTCCTTCATGGCCCGCTCATACTCGCGCCTCGCGCGCTCCTCCTCGCGTATCTGCTCGCGCAGCCTGCGCTGCTCATCTCGCTCCTGATCGCGCAGCGCCTGCGCCGTAGCCGCCCAGCGCAACTCCTCCAGGCGCGCATCAAGGTACTCCTCGACGATCCGGGCATTGCGGAACGCCATCCCGTTGTGGTTGACCAAGGCAAAGGCCCCGCGGATCTCCTGCTCCAGCTTGCCGTGGTTCTCAGCCTTCACGCGCGAGAGGATGGAATCCACCTTGCCATTGAAGGCATCCACCACAAACCGCGCCGCCGTGTCGCGCCGCGAAGCCTCCGCGTAATCGCACGCGGCCGCCCTGTTCGCCTGCACCATGGCCCGCGTCACCTCTCGCGCCCGCTTCAGGCTTGCCCCAGCTGCCACATGCCCAAAGTCCGCCGCCAGGTCATCCAGCAAGCTGTAGGTCGGCACGAGGTAGGCATCGCCATAACCCTTGATGACGCCCTTCATGGCCTCCGCCGCTGCCGCGTAATCCTTTGCCCTGGCCATGGCATCGTGGGCCTCTCCCGCAATCTCCTGCGCACGCTTCCGCGCCTCGGCAATGATGAGGCCGGCCTGCACGCGCGCGTCGGCAACAGTCTTCTGAGCCTCCTCAATCTTGGCCGCGCCCTCTGTCGCAGCCGCCTTCTTGGCCTCGGTAGTTTCCCGCTTCGCCTGCGCCAGCTCCTCCTGAGCCTGCGCCAATATCAAGCCGGCCGCCTCCTCGGCGTCCGGGATGGCCTGGTACTTCTCCAGCCCCTGCACACGGCGCAAAAGCTCATCCCTCTCGTTCTCAAGCTCGGCGACACGCATCGCCAGCCGGCTGGCCTCGCGCGTCTTGAGCGACGCGACCCTCTCGGCCTTGGTTTTTTGCAGCCAAACCCAACCCGCGCCAGCAAGAGCCAGCAACAACAGAAATTCCATGATCCCTCGCCTCTGCTATCGAAAGTAGGCAACACCATCGGCAAAGCGTTGTAATTAGGCAATGCCTTGACAATACAAAGGCATTGCCTAATAATAAATCCACACGCCACCCCGGCGTCCTGGAGGAAACGATGCAACCCACCCCCGCCCAGCAGGGCGCAGCCACCACGCAGGCCGACGCCACCAAAACCATCAACGCCCTGCGCAAGCGCCTGGAGCGCTGGGAGCTGGAGCACCTGCGCAAGCACGCCGCCGATCTGGCGCAGCGCCTTGAAACAGCCCAGGCCCGCATTGAGACGCTGGAGAGCGAAGTCTGGCGCGCGTGGGATGCTGCCGACTCCTGGCGCGACCAGACGCAAGAGCTGGTCAACGACCTGCAGGAGGCTGGCCAAACGGTGGGCCTGACGGTGGACGGCACGCTGGTGGTCGTGGCTGACGTCGCTCAAGGCGGTGCAGCATGAGCGCCGCCCGCACCCGCGCCCGCCCCACCATCATCGGCACCCACCTGCCCGACGAAGGCGGCACCATCGGCGCCATCACCGTGCTGCCCACCGGCCACGTGCACGCCCTCATCGTCAGCGATGCGGAGCACGCCTTCCGCTCCGCCTGGGGCCCGCGCAAGCTCATCAAGGGCGCCACCGGCATCGACGGCCTGGCCAGCACGAAGGCCATGGCCAAGGCCGGAAGCGAGGCCGCCCAGCACATCCTCGACCTGCGCGCAGCCGGCCATGCCGACTGGTTCCTGGCCAGCCGCCTTGAACACCTGGCCCTGCACCAGTGCGCGCCCGGGCTTTTCCCCAAGGAACTCCACTGGACCAGCACGCAGTACAGCGCGGACAACGCCTGGGGCCAGTACTTCCTCAACGGCCTCCAGAACTACTACAGCCTCGGCTACGAGGCCTGGTGCCGCCCCGTCCGCAGATTGCTCCTTTCGTCCTTCAATCCTTCTTTGGCCGGGCCTGCCGCATGAGCGCCGCCGCCACCATGCGCCCCTACCGCATCCGCTGCGCCGGCCTGGAATACACAGCCCTGGCCACCGGCGCCTGCGCGGCCATCGCCGATGCCATCCGCCTGCACGGCGTGCCCTGCGCCACGGCCAAGCCCCTGCGGCTGCAAGGCGGTGCGGCATGAACACCCCGCACCTGCACAAACCCGCCCGCCTGCCGCACCTGCAGCAGGTCAACACCGCCTGGGCCGCCGGCTGGTACGCCGGCCTACCCGTGGGCCTGGTGCTTGGCATGGCCCTGGCCGTGCTGCTGGGGTGGCTGCAATGAATCGCGCCACCACCCGCACCTGCGACGCCATGGGCGCGTGCCAGGGCTACGCCCAACCCTGCAACGGCTGCATGCCAGCACCCCGCCGCTCGCACCACGTCTGCAGCGCCGACCAATGCCAACAGGGCCGCGCCGTGTGCCCCTGCCCCACTGCCTGCGAACTGCCCGAGCCCGCCCACCTGCAGAACGAACCCATCACCACCGGCAAGGCCGTGCTGATGTGGGCTGCTGTACTGCTCGGAACTCTGGTGGTGGCAGGGGTTATTTCCGCTGCTGCCGCATAGCAGGTAAGCGCGAACAGCTATCAATTTTGAAGTTCACCAACAAACCCGCATAGGAGAAAACCATGTTCGGAATGCTCGAATCGCTGGCAAAGGCCGCTGCCGCCGTCGTGACCGTACCAGTTGCAGTGGCTGCCGACGTTGTGACCCTTGGCGGGTCGCTCAACGACAAACCCCAGCCGTACACGGCCGACGCAGTTGGCGACCTGCTGGACAACCTCAAGAACGCAACCACGCCCGAGCGCAAGTAACACCCCACGCGAGGCCGCCATGCACCACACCGGCACCCTGTTCCTCAGCAAAACCCGGCCCGAAATCGGCCAGGTGGATGGCGCCTTCGCGCTCACCCTGCTGCTGCTGGACAACCTGGGCGCCGCTGGCAAAGAGGCCTACCGCGTGCGCTGGACCGGCCCGCAGGCCCAGGCCTTCTGGCAGACCCACCAGGGCGACCTGGTGCCCGGCGCGGTGCTACGCGTGGAGCTGGAACACCTGCGCGCCCATGTGGGCGCCATCCACCCCCCAATGCCCGAGCTGCGCGCCCGCGTTATCTCGGCAGAAATCTGCCCCAAGCGCCCGCCCGCTGTGCGCGAGCAGCTATCAAAGCAAGAGCAACCCGCGCACGTCTGAGCGCGGCTTTTCACCCCACCCACCCGGAGGTTTTACCCATGAACACTGCCACAGCCACGCCCGCAACCATCTCCCGCGCGGACCTTCCCGCCGCCATCGGCATGCCCTTCGCCGGCGGCTTCTACGGCGGCCTGATCCATGTTGACGGCGTGCTGCGCGCCCAGGCATGGGCCCCCAAGGCCGAGGGCCAGCGCAAGGACGTCTGGCTGCCGCGCGACCCCGGCCGCATCATCGCGCCGCACTGCAGCGACAGCCTGGCCAACACCCGCGCCATGGCCGAGGCAGGCAGCCCCCTGGCAGAGCAGGTGCTGGCCCTGCGCATCGGCGGCTTCGATGACTGGGCCATCCCCGCCCGCGACGTGCTGGAGCTGGCCTACCGCCACCTCAAGCCCACCACGCGCGAGACCTACGCAAGCTTCCGCGACGGCGATAACCCCAGCAGCTTGCCGCCCGGCTACCCGTACACCAAGGAAACCCCCGCGCAGACCGAAGTGGCCGCATTCCGCGAAGGCGGGGCCGAGGCCTTCGAGCCCGGTTGGCACTGGGCCAGCACGCAGTACAGCGCGGACAGCGCCTGGGGCCAGTACTTCATCCTCGGCAGCCAGAACCTCAGCAGCCTCGGCTACGAGGCCTGGTGCCGCCCCGTCCGCAGCATTCAAGTCGTTGGTGCTTGAGTACTTCAGCCAGGAACAACACCATGACCACCCCCGTCATTGTTCCCATCGAGCTGCAGCTCACGCCCCGCTCACGCGCGGTGATGGAATCCCTGGCGCGGCTGCTGCCGCCCAGCTTTGTGGCAGCAGAGCCCGAGGCAGAAGCCAGCGCCGCGCCCAGCGGCACGCCCCCGTCCATCGGCCAGCCCTGGCCCGGCATCGACGGCGTGTACGTCGGTGTCTCGCGCGGAGAAGACGGCGAGCCCGACGCGCACCTGGTGTTGCTCAATGCCCAGCCCGACAAAGCCATGGACTGGAAAGCCGCCATGGCCTGGGCGCGAGCCCAGGGCGACGGCGCCCGCGCGCCCACGCGCCGCGAATCCGCGCTGATCTACGCGAACACGCCCAGCATGGTGCGCACCGACGTGTGGCACTGGACCAGCACGCAGTACAGCGCGTACTACGCCTGGAGCCAGGCCTTCGGCCTCGGCACCCAGTACGACTTCAGCCTCGGCTACGAGTCCTGGTGCCGCCCCGTCCGCAGATTGGCCCTTCAGTCCTTTAACCCTTCCCACTGAGCCATGAGCATCCACACCCGGCTGCCCATCTACCAGCGCGGCTGCGCGCTGCTGAAACTCGCCTTCGAGATCCAGCAGCACATGCCGCGCGGCGTCAAACGCAACCTGGGCGAGAAGATCACCCAGCACTGCACCGACATGGTGGACCTGATGGCGCTTGCCAACGCCGCCCGGGGCGACCAGCGCGCGCACTACATCACCACCCTGCTGCAGCGCGTGACAACCGTGCAAACGCTGCTGCGCGTGGGCGCCGAGGGCAAGTGGATCACCACTCCCCTGTGGGCGCGCGCCATCGAGCAGCTGGAAACCGTGGGCCGCCAGGGTGGCGGCTGGCTCAAATCAACCGCGAAGGCGCCTGCAGCATGACGGACACGTCTCTCATGCCCGTGCGCACCTTGAATCTGGTCGTGCCGCTGGCCCACAAGACCACCGCCATGCGCACCACGGAGACCGCTGCGCCCGCGCAGGACCGGCCCGGCGCAGTTGCCCCGCTGATCGGCGCAAGCCTTCGACCCGGCGACGTAGATAGCACGCACCCACGCAGTACAGCGCGAACAACGCCTGGAACCAGAACTTCAACAACGGCAACCAGAACAACAACAGCCTCGGCTACGAGGCCTGGTGCCGCCCCGTCCGCAGATTCAACCGCAGCGCATTGCGCCCCCTTCGCCTTCCACCACCTGCTGCAGGCCTACCTCGACTGCCGCCGCACCAAGCGCAACAGCGCCAGTGCCCAGGCCTTCGAGCAGCACCTGGAGCGCAACCTGTTCGACCTCATGCACGAGCTGCTGGCTGGCACCTACCGGCCCGGCCGCAGCGTGTGCTTCGTCGTCACCCGCCCCCGGCCGCGCGAAGTGTGGGCCGCCCGCTTTCGCGACCGCATCGTGCACCACCTGCTCTACAACCACGTGGCGCCGCGCTTTCATGCCCGCTTCATCGCCAACAGCTGCGCATGCATCCCCGGGCGCGGCACGCTCTACGCCGCCCAGCAGCTGGAGCACGCCGTGCGCAGCGCCACCCACAACTGGGCACGCCCCGCGCACTACCTCAAGTGCGACCTGGCCAACTTCTTCGTGGCGATCGACAAGCACGTGCTGTTCGCCCAGCTTGCCCGCCACATCCATGAACCCTGGTGGCTGCAGCTCACGCACACCATCCTGTTCCACGACCCGCGCACGGATGTGGAAGTGCGCAGCACCCCCGCGCTGATGCGCCTGGTGCCGCCGCACAAAAGCCTGTTCAACGCCCCGGCGGACACCGGCCTGCCCATCGGCAACCTGAGCAGCCAGTTCTTTGCCAACGTGCACCTTGATGCACTCGACCAGTTCGCCAAGCACCAGCTCAAGGCCCGGCACTACGTGCGCTACGTGGACGACTTCGTGCTGCTGCACGAAAACCCCCAGGTGCTGGGCGAGTGGCTGCAGCGCATCAACGCCTTTTTGCCCCAGCGCCTGGGCGCCCACCTGAACCCGCGCAAAACCATCCTGCAGCCCGTGGCGCGCGGCATCGACTTCGTGGGCCACGTCATCAAACCCTGGCGCCGCACCACCCGCCCGCACACCCTGGCCACCGCCCTGCACCGCCTGGCCCACATGCCCGACGCCGACACCTACCAGGCCGGCAACAGCTACCTAGGCCTGGTGCGCCAGGCCACCCACAGCCACCAGGAGCGCGCCGCCGTGTGCCGCGTGCTGCTGCAGCGCGGCCACCCGGTGGAAGGCAAGCACCTCACCAAGGCACTGCACCGCGTGCGCAGCGCTACTAAATCAATAGCTACCAGCGTAAGCAAGGCAAGCGCGTGAACCAGTTTTTAATCGCAATTCAAAGCACAAGGTACGGCACCATGATCGTTGCAAAAGAAACCATCGAACGCGAGGCCAAGGCCGCCGCCCAGCAGGGCCTGAGCCTGAACGACTCCTGCCCCTACCCCTTCGGCTCCGAAGCTGGCCAGCACTTCCGCGCGGTGTACCAGCAGGCGGCGCAGGAAGGCGGTGCCGCATGACCTGGCTCCTAACCTCCACCGGCCGCGAGCACCACCTCGACGCCCAGCGCCTGGCGCACGCCCAGGCCATCACCCTCACCCCGCACGCAGGAGCACCCGCATGAACATCAACCTCAAAGCCCCCACCGCTTGGGACGATGACGAAAAAGCCTACCTCAAGCGCCACTACGGCATCAAGACGAACGAGGAAATCGCAGCCCACCTGCACCGCCCGCCCAACGCCATCGCCGGCCAGGCCGCGCGCCTGGGCGTCAGCAAGGCAGAGAACCGCACCAAGCTCAACCCCGAAGCCGTGCACATCCACCGCGCCAAGCGCACCATGCCCGGCGCCGGCCTGCACAGCATCACGGCCACCGCCACCCCCTACGGCCCGCCGCCCACCCCCCTCACGTGTGCCGCACCCCGGCGCAGCATGCACAACGGCAGCTACACCTGCCCCGAGCTGCGCCCCTACCAGGCCCGCCCCGGCGCCATGGACGCTTTCGCCCTGCCCAGCCGCACGTTTGACCGGCGCGAGTACCGCGATGGGCGCGTGGAGGTGGCGGCATGAGCGCGGAAGCCCAACAACCGACGAAGACCAACGTCATGGTCGATCTTGAAACTCTCGGCAAACGCGCCGGGTGCAAGGTAATGTCCATCGGCGCTGTGGTGTTCGGCCAAGCTGGCGTCAGCGAGACGCATCGCTTCAGCGCCATCATGAGCCGCCACGCGCAGCCGCCCGGACTGCACGAAGACCCCGAGACGATGGAATGGTGGTCCCGCCAGAACAAGGAAGCCTACAGCCGCCTGTTCGGCGACGATGCGCAGGGCCACGCCATGCCCCGCGTACTGGTCAGCTTCAGTCACTGGCTGAATGAGCTGGATGGCGAAGTGCTGGTGTGGGGCAATGGCGCCGACTTCGATAACCCCATCTTGAGCGCCGCCTACCACGCATGCGGCATGGCGCAGCCCTGGGGCGCCTGGAATGGCCGCTGCTACCGCACGCTGAAGAACCTGCGCCCCGACATCAAACTGATGCGCCAGGGTGTGCATCACGACGCCCTGGACGACGCCATCAGCCAGGCAGCCCACGCGGCAGACATCCTGAACGCCGTGGGCGGCTGGGAAGCGGCACGCGCCACCCCAAAAAAACCGGAGGCAGCATGACCACCCCGCACGCCCACCCCGCCGCCCGACGCAAGCGCGCCGCCCTGCACGGCAACCCCATCTACCAGGCCACGGTGCGCCAGCGCATCAACGCCGACCTGCAGCGCCTGACCACCGCCGCCGGCCTGCACGCCCACCTGGGCGACGACGCCACGGCGCTGGCCGACAGCATGGGCCGCGTGGTGTTTGTTGTGGCCCACGCCGCCCGCCACCACGGCCTGCACGAAGCGCCCGAGGCGCGCATCCTGGCCGGCACGGCCAACGCCCTGGCCGATGTGGTCGAGCACCCCGCCACGCTGCCCCAGCACCGCGCATCCATCATCAGCGGCCTGGCCGCCGCCCAGCGCCTGCTGCCCCAGCTCCATACGTGGAGCCTGGCCGCCGGGGCGCTAGAACTGGACAAGCTGCTGAGCACGGGCGACATGGGCACCGCCGACGTGGCGCGGGCACTGGGAGCTGCGGAATGACCACAAACCCCATCGAGAACGCCTGCCGCCTCCTGCGTGAAGGCGCCGCAGAACTCAAGAACTGCCACACCCTGGCAGCCATGGGCCACGACTGGACAGGCGAACCAGAGGCCAAGGCCGCCTACGACGAGCACATGGCCACGGCCGATGCGCTGGAGCGCCTGCACCTCGAGCACGAAACCCTGCGCACCGGCTACGCCGCAGCGCGGCTGGAGATTGAGAGCCTGCAGCGCCGCGTGCAGGAAGTCGGAGCAGCAGCGAGGCGCGAGCACGAACGCGCAGACCGCGCCATGCGCGCCGCACAGCCTGCGGAAGCGACTAGGTGCGCCGCCACCCTGAAAGCGCAAAACGATCAATTCGAGCATGCGCTGGCCGAGCTTGTGGACTTGGTTTGCCCCGGC
>Ga0208516_100089_pt1 | contig 61426 bp, 55 predicted proteins | sample LakWasM117_HOW13_2_FD_183931 | JGI IMG/M metagenome (GOLD analysis project Ga0208516, IMG submission 183931) | Freshwater sediment methanotrophic microbial communities from Lake Washington under simulated oxygen tension - Sediment Metagenome... | ecosystem: Environmental > Aquatic > Freshwater >...
GCTGGCCCTGGGCCTGGCGGCGGCGGCCATTGCCGCCCACCTGGGGCTGCCCACGGCGCTGCAGATCGTCACGGCCGCCCTCGTGGGCGGCGGCGCGGTGGTGGGCTGGCACTTCCTGCGCCGCAAGCGCCCCGGCGACCCTTCGGCCCGTGCCGACCGCAGCGTCAACCTCGACGTGGGGGAAACCGTGCAGATCGACAGCTGGAACGCCGACGGCACCGCCACCGTGAAATACCGGGGCGCCACCTGGACCGCCATCCACCGGCCGGGCGTCACGCCCTCCACGGGCCTGCACCGGGTCGCCGAACTGGTGGGCAACCGCCTGCTGGTCGATCCCCTCTGAATTCCTGCCCATTTTCAAGAAAGGCTTCCCATGGAAATCGCCATCGTCCTCTTCGTCATTGCCGTGATCTTCATCGCACGATCCGTCAAGGTCGTGCCGCAGCAGAACGCCTGGGTCAAGGAGCGCCTGGGCAAATACGCCGGCACGCTCACCCCGGGCCTGAACTTCCTCGTGCCTTTCGTCGACCGCGTGGCGTACAAGCACAGCCTCAAGGAAATCCCGCTCGACGTGCCCAGCCAGATCTGCATCACGCGCGACAACACGCAATTGCAGGTGGACGGCATCCTGTACTTCCAGGTGACCGACCCGATGCGCGCCAGCTACGGCTCCAGCAACTACATCATGGCCGTCACGCAACTGGCGCAGACCTCGCTGCGCAGCGTGATCGGCAAGCTCGAACTCGACAAGACCTTCGAGGAGCGCGACATCATCAACGCCCAGGTGGTGCAGGCCATCGACGAGGCCGCGCTCAACTGGGGCGTGAAGGTGCTGCGCTACGAAATCAAGGACCTCACGCCCCCGAAGGAAATCCTGCATGCCATGCAGGCGCAGATCACGGCCGAGCGTGAAAAGCGCGCGCTGATCGCCGCGTCCGAAGGCCGCCGCCAGGAACAGATCAACATCGCCACCGGCGAACGCGAGGCCTTTATCGCCCGCTCCGAGGGCGAAAAGCAGGCCGTCATCAACAATGCGCAAGGCCAGGCGGAATCCATCCGCGCCGTGGCCCAGGCCACGGCCGAGGCCATCGAGCGCGTGGCCGCCGCCATCCGCCAACCCGGCGGCGAACAGGCGGTCCAACTCAAGGTCGCGGAACGGGCCGTGGACGCCTACAGCAAGGTGGCCCAGGATGCCACCACCACGCTGATCGTGCCAAGCAACATGACCGAGGTATCGGCGCTCATTGGCTCGGCCATGAAGATGGTGCAAACATCGCAGAAGGCGGGCTGACGACAGACGGAAAACCGATAATTTTTAGGCGGCGATCCCTGCATTCACCCAAATGCGCCCGATCCTATGGCTATAATCGAAGGCTTCGGAGAGGTGGATGAGCGGTTTAAGTCGCACGCCTGGAAAGCGTGTGTGGGCTAATCCCCACCGCGGGTTCGAATCCCGCCCTCTCCGCCAAATAAAAGCCCAAGCAGACACCTGCTTGGGCTTTTTCTTTTTGGCCATCGCCACAAGTGCAATTCCCGAAGACATGCAGTTCTTGGCATGACCAGAAGCCAGTGATCGGTGCGAATCCCAGGACACCACAGCACCCCAAAAGACAAAGAAAAACCGCCACAGCTGAGCTGGCGTCTACTGAATGATCTCCGAAAATCGCTCCTACAAGCCATTTTTCTCAATGAAACACCATATCGTTCCCCGGCTTGTTCCCCGGTCTTTATACCCTTCACTTTGCTCATATCTCGAGCAGTTTTGCGGAATCGAAGTTGACGGCATTGAACCCCCTGCAGCACACCCAAATATCAGGAAAACATGGGGTGAACCGCAGAGGCTGGCACGTCACTCTATACCGTTCAACCGGCTTCGCAATCGGGAATTGCACACGCCCCCTTCCCTCCCTAGAACAGCACCTTCTGCGCACTCGTCAATGCCACAAAGCTATCCCCCAACGGCTGAAGAATCGCATCGGCAATGGGCTGGAGTTGTTTGACGAGGTAGTGCTCATAGTCAATGCGCGAATGCCACGCCTCCAGAGGTTCGGGGCCGCTCTGCGTCATCACGTACTCGATCCAGCCTCCACGCTGGTACTGCTGCGGACGGTTCCGCTTCGCGTTGTGTGCGTCAGCAATGCGCGCCGCGCGCACCTGGGGCGACACATTGACCTCGTAGGCATCGAGCCGGTGGCGCAGACGCTTGCGGTAGACGAGCAGCGCATCCATCTGGCCATCCAGCATCGACCGCGCATAGTCGGCCACGAACGCCCGGTAGGGCTCGCCGTGGAAGATGCGTGATAACAAGCCTTCCTGGAACTGGCGTGCCAACGGGGTCCAGTCGCTGCGGGCCATCTCCAGCCCGCGATAGACCATCTCCTCCCGCCCCTCTTCATCGATGCTCAGGCCGGCGTAGCGCTTCTTGCTGCCGATGTCTGACCCTCGGATGGTGGGCATGAAGAATTTGGCGTAGTGGGTGTCGAACTCGATTTCGAGAAAGTTCTCCAGCTGCTGCTCTTCTCGCAGTCTGCGGGTCCACCAGGCGTTGATCTCCTGTACCAGGCCTGCCGCAATGGCGTGCGCCTCCGCGTTGGAATAGGTGCGTTTGAGCCAGATGAAGATGGAGTCGGTGTCTCCGTAGATGACCTGATATCCACGCTGCTCCACAAAGGTTCGTGTGAGTTTCATCACCTCGTGGCCGCGCAGGGTCACGGCGGACACCAGCTTCGGGTTAAAGAAGCGGCACTCGGATGCACCCAGAACGCCGGCAAAGGAGTTCATGAGCAGCTTCAGGGCCTGTGATAGCGGCTGGTTGCGCGCCCGCTTGGCCTCGTCCCGGGCATTCGAGAGTGTGGTCACGATGTCTGGCAGACAGTGCTTCTCGCGCGAGAACAGCGTGCCTTGTGGCCCTTGCACCAACCCGGACTGGATGTTAGTGCTCTCTCCCTCTGCCAGGCCCACTGGGTCCACCAGAAAGGTCCGGATGATGGAGGGGTACAAGCTCTTGTAGTCCAGGACGACGACGGAGTCGTAGAAGCCCGGGGTGGAGTCCATCACATAGCCGCCGGGAAAGGCCTTGGCCGCGATGTCACCCACGTTGGGTGCCACGTAACCCAGGCGGTGCATGCGCGGCATGTAGTGGTGGCTGAACGCAGCAATGGAGCCACCGAAGTGATCTATCTGCAAGCCTGTCGTCTGAGATCGCTCCAGCACGAATGGCAGGAGTTCCAGTTTGTCGAAGATGCGCAGGACGAGCGCGCAGTCGCGGATGTTGTAGCTGGCCAGCGCGGGCTTGTCTTCCTGGTAGCGCCGCTCGATTTCGGCCATCTTGTCGTAGGCATTGCCGATCTCCTTGCCCTCGCCGAGCAGCTCCTGCGAGACCGCTTCGAGGCTGAACGACGGAAAGCTCCACATGCCCGCACGCAATGCCTCGATGCCATCAACGACCACGCGTCCGGGCATGGGTGCAAACAGGTAGCCCTGCCGTCCCGGGTGTGTCCGCCACGCGATGGGTCGGCGCTCACGTCCGAGCAGCAGTTGCACGGAGTTCGCATCGGCCGCCTTCTGCAGCACCCGCAGGTCGAACTGGATCACGCTCCAACCGACGATGACATCCGGGTCATGGTCTACAAACCAGGCATTCAGCTGCTCGATCATCTCCCGGCGAGTTGGGCAATAGACAAGTCTGAAGTCCATCGGTGGCACGGTTGGTTCCGACACCGAAGCTCGCGCTGGCGCCTCCCCCAGCATGAATACCACCCGGTCGCCCGCACCATCCAGTGCGACCGAGTAAAGCTCCTCGGTCGCGCTCGTCTCGATGTCCAGCGACACCACCTTCAACACCGGGCGCCAACCGGTCGCGGGCTTCAAGCGGCCGTCGAGGATGGTCGAGCCTTCGCGCTGGCCTCCCTCAACCAGGACACCGGCTGTGATGAACCGCTCCATCAGGTAGCGGTCGTGCGGGCGGATATCCGCTTCGTAGAGTGGTATTCCCAGCGGCTGGAGCGCGCGCGCCAGCTTGCCGATATCGCGGAACCTGCGGGCGTAGACACCGAGGACGGGCTGCTGATCGAACGTCTTCAGATCGAGCTCCTTCACCTCCAGGCCCTGCAGGTTTGCCAAGTACGCCTGTGCCGCAGCCCGATGGAGGGCCGGCAGGAAGGCGACCGAGGTCTGCCGGGTCAGGAGCACCTTCTTCGGCCCCTCGTCGGTAGCCAGCCAGTATTCGCTCTCGGTGCCGTCAGGGAGGTCGCGCCAGTTGCGGGTGAGGAGGAAGCCCCGGAGTTCGGTGGGTGCAAGGGCTGAGGACATCAGGGGGAGCGGAGGACGGTGGCACGCGAATTCTGATGTCTCGGGCGAGAGGCCAGATGTTCAATAGGTGCGTTTGCACTCTTGTGCATGATACTGATGTTTTGTACAGTATTGCAAACCCACCCCGAGAAGATCATGTACAAACCATCCCGCTATGTTTTCCGTCCCGCTCGACCGGCGCCCGCATTGCTGCGCCGGATCTGGGCATGGTTCTGAGGTGGTTCTGCAGTTCCACCCGGCCATGCTTAGCGTACGGGAAGTCAAGGGAGCGCACTGTCTGTGTAGACCGCTTGAGGTTATTTTCCGATGTTCTGCGGAGAAACTTAGACGTCGGTAGTGCACCCCAAAGCGGCCATTGAGCAATCGTTTGCTGTTCTCGGTCGAGATGTGCAGTAAATCGCCGAAGTGGGGCTACATGGTCATGAAGACAAGTGCAAGTGCTCGGCAGACGTTGTTTGGAGGCGGGCTCGCGCTTGTTCTCGTATGAAAGTCGAAAGAGAAGGGCAACCGGTGGCTCGTCGGTCGCCTATCAGTCCGACTACCCAGGCCATATGCTCGTTGAGCACCCGCATGCGCGCCCCAGTCAATGCACTGTGTATCGCCTCTGCTATGCCAGTCGATCCGAGGACGCGGCTAACGCTGTCACAGGCGAGAAGGTCAATGGTGCACCTGAGGGGTATGTCCGCATGACGCTCAGTTGCCAAGCGCCTAGCTTTTCGTTCGTCGATAAGGGCTTGCGCGCGGGCTTCCTCTGCGTAAGCGAGGGTTGCCGCTTCTCCGTCGTCGAGTGTTTCACCGGCGTCACCGACGACGAGGGACTCGAAGCGGAGTAGTCCCTGTGGTCCTAACTGCACGACTTGCAGCAGCTTGCTCTCGATCAGCGCTTCAAGCTTCGCTGCATCTTGACGCCCGCGTCGCAAGCCGCCCCTGATTTCATTGACAACGATGTCGACAACCGCAACGCGGTGAGGTAGCGCGCCAAGAATGACCTCAGCGCAGCCCGTTGCGTTGAGATTGATGATGACGCTGGCATCTGCGACGAGCAGAGATGGGTAATCAGACAAGGAGGGTGGGAGCGCCATCGGCCTCTACCTCCTGAAAGTCAACTTCTTCGAGCATTTCGCGAAGCTCTATGCGGTCAAGATGAAGAAGTCTCGTCAGCTGCCCCTCGCTTAACAATTCACGTCGGTATGCCTCAGCTGCCAGCAGGTTTAGCCGGATGCTCGTAGGTTTATCGGCTTCGAGCTTGTGCCTGTCTTGAGTGCGAAGGTCACCCAAGACTTGAGCAGCTTGCTCGTCTGTGATGCCTCCGTTGGCGTCGAACCACTCCCAAGTTCCCTTCTTGGTCAGACCAAGCTCCTCAAGACGACGAACCATGGCCTCGCGAGAGACTCCGAAGAAATGCGACATTACGATGATATGCCGGCGGGTCAGATGGGTAGCGCCAGCTGTCACTTCCTGGAATCTTTGCCTGACAGCGCCACCGGGCGTCAAGAAGGCTCGGCCGAAAGCGTTGGCGTACCGCTCTTCTCGCGAGTTCTCTGGTTCCTCGGTATGAAGCACCTCAGCGTCATGTCGCACCGAGATGAAGTGGCCGAGCTCGTGGCCGCCCGTCTGGTTGCGCCGTTCGCGTGGATGGTTTGCGTTGAGAAGGATGCAGGCGCCAAGAGTCTCGTCGTGCGCAAAGACCCCCGACACAGAGCCATCAAAGCGCCGCACGTAGACGCGTATACCGAGCTCCATCTCCATCAGAGTCACGATGTCCACAATGGGCGCAAAACCCAGACCAAGGCGCTGCCGCAGCTCCTGCGCATCCTGTTCAGCTTGCATACGGACGTCCCCTGGAAGGATAGGGCGTTCTGGTGGATAGCTTCTGGCTCTTGTTACCCCTAGCAGATTCTCCAGCTCGACCTCGGCACGAGCAAGATTCGAGAGTAATTCAGTAGCTTGAGTTGCCGCGACGTCTTCCGCACCAACCAATTTGCGAAAGCGTGGGATCAGGTCTACATGGACTGCCTCACTACGAAGAAGTGCGTTCACAGACAGGCCGTAGAGTTTGGCGAGCTGTTGCAATTCATTTATCCGAAGGCGCCGCTGCCCCTGTTCGATAGCCACCAATGTCGTCCGAGCCACCGAGATGGCATCCGCTGCGTCCTTCTGCGTTATCCCCTTTGACTCGCGAGCAAACCGCAGACGCTCACCGACATCTGCGGCGGAGGTGCGGCTAAGTGATAAGTCGCTCATACTCTGCCCACCCATGCCGCAACAAACGAATCTGGCCCTAAGGCGTCAAGAAAATTCATCCATTCACTCTCATGTTGATTCAATAACCGGTTCATCGAGCTCCGCGTTGCATCCTCTGTCATTCCTTGGGAGCGACTCAGACCGCTGACAGCCAAGTCAATTGCAATCTTGTCTAGCGGCGACTTCTGTACTGAAGCAAGATGGTCAAGATGCAGCGCACCTGCAATGGCATACTCGAACTTGCTTTGGGTAATGTGCTCGCTGGCCGAGCCTGCACCTTCTTCAAAAGTTGGGGACGCGAGGTCCTCCCAGATATAGGTCTCTGGTGGCTCAGTCAATCCGGCCGCGTGTACGCTGAGCCTGCGCAGCATGCAGGCTGCGCAAATGCCGCATTGACGCAATTTGCCCCCCACGGAAGAGTGGCGGGTCTGTTGCCAGCAAGACCTCGTCTGGCTCCATGTATTACCGTCGGCGCATTCACTGACGAAAGCTGCGAGTGTTTCGCCCTTAGTGCTCCACAGTCGAGGGAAGTCGAACTGCACTCCGAAGCCCAGCAGCGCATGGAGATACTTGGCCATACGGTCCGTGAACAGTGGATAGGATCTGTAATCCTCATAACCTTGGCCAACTGGCACCAGCACGGGTCCGATAGCGCCTTGGCCGCTTTCGGTCACGATAATCTTCTCTGCCTTCACGAGGTAGGCAGCGATGCCGCTCATGGTCGCGAACTTGAAGCCTCGGGACCGGGCGCTTGATTCGACAAATTCGCCTGTGGCCGCCCTTACGTCGTATGGAATTGACGTGAAGGGCTGCTTTTTGGCGGATGGCGTGATCGGTGGCTCAAACTGCTTGGTGCCGAGCCGTACGCGAATGAGACCCTCACCGTACTCACGATGCATCAATCCTGCGACGGCGCGAGAGTCAAGCCCCTCACTGAATGCAATGATCGCTTGTGCATCGCCTGGGACCTCGAACGAAAACTGCTGCGGCGGACTGGCTGGCGCGTTGCGAGCGACGAAGGAGATTTGCCAGCAATCTCCGGTCAAGAAGTCCAATGCGCCTTTTAGCGTGGAGCTAACGGAGAGCGCATTCCAACGATCCGGTTCGTGGACGGGCACCAATAGCTCGAAAGATCGCCCCCAGTGATGAGCCAGTCGTCGCTGGATTCGGTCGCAGAACTCCACCGCTGCTGCAACCACAAGCGCATCGAAAACGACTGGCTCCCACTTGACGAGACAGTAGCTCTCCAGCCGGGCGGTCGAGAAATCCAAGTCAGTGCCGATTTCACATGCAGTGCATCCGGGGCGCGCTTGGCCACCTTGTTCAATGACATCGACACGCAGGACGCGGGAAGCGAGTTTTTGGTCGACGCGCTTCATCAGAGTGCTACTCCATCGTCGAGGCCTGAGTGCTTGGGCACGACACTGCGCTTCCCGGCGCGCTTATCCAGCCCGCCCCATTGGCGTGCCAGGCCCTCAAAGTCTGCGGCGCTTATCGCTTGAGAAATGCGCTGGCGCACCTGCTGCGTTAGGCGGGCAGACGCGGTCCGACAGTAGTGCTCTTCCATTTGTCGACGAGCACGGGCCGCGTAGTCCCATACCGCGCGCTTAATGGCTTCAAGAAAACCTACTTCACCTGAGAGCCCTTCGGTTAGGACGGATGACGCGTGCGCGGCTAACTGCCGAGCAAGACCATATCCCGCCGCCTCATCGCCTGTTTCTTGGATGCGCTTAAGGCGCTCGTCATTGAAAAGGTCCGACGCGGGCTCGAAAAACACTTCACGCAGTTCGTTTACCACGACCGCCGGGACTTCCTTCCGCCAAGTGCCATCGAGTGCACTGTTTGCTGCGGCACAGGTCTCAGCGCTGCCGAAGTTTTCGTTTTCGGCGTATTGAGCCAACCGCTTCCAACCCCGCGACATGGGCAGACTTCTGTAGGGACCATCACTCATGGAGACCTCCAATGTCAGGAATATTCTTATAAATTACTGACAATGTCAAAATTATCTTTGATTGCCTAATTCCAGCCCAGTGTTTCAGAACGAGGCTGAGCGCCAGAGGAGCCGGCAAAGGCCGTGCGAATCAATCCAGCCCATCTCGATGAAGCGCACCATCCGTCTGTGTGCAGTCCGAGGCCCGACGCCCGGCGACGACTCGTGAGCATTCCAGCTCTGTGTCTGCCGCGAGCCGGCCCGTGTCGATCCAAACTTCTTTCAATCACATATCACCACTGCGAGTTGAACCCCGTGATCAACTTCCCACCAAGTAGCGCACCGAAGGCCCGGCACGCCCCACCAGCGCTGCCGGGCGCTATGCCGTCTCGGTAGCGCCAGACCGGTCCGCATCCCCTCCTCCAAGCCCCGCGTGTTCACCACCCGGGGCTTTTTCTTTGGCCGTTCGTTCCTTCCCTCTTCTGTCCTTCACATCACACACCCCAAGGAGATTTCCCCGTGCTCAGTTGCCCCCAATGCCAATCCCCTCGCGTCGAGACCCTCGACCGCTGCCGCACCGCAGGCGCCGCCATCGGTGCTGTCGCAGGAGCCGCCAGCGGCGCCGCAGCAGCCCTGCGCACCGCCCAACTCGGCGCCACCTATGGCTCGCTCGTCGGCCCCGCTGGAACAGTCCTCGGGGCCGTAGCCGGAGCCGCCATGGGGGGCCTCAGCGGCGGCGCCGTCGGCTGCGAGATCGGCAGTCAGATCGGCAAGGCCGTCGATCAGAACTGCCTCAAGAACCACCACTGCCTGGAGTGCGGATTCCGCTTCCGGGATCCGTACGCCTGAGCGCTCGCCCTTTTTGTCCCTTTCGCGCTCTTCAGAGCTTGTCACTTTTCTCACGTCCCTCCCCTCGTTCTCTTTTCATTCATTTTTCAAGGAGCATTCCAATGGCACACCTCGTTCAAACCATGGCCTATGTCGGCGAGACCCCCTGGCACAACCTGGGTCAGCAACTACCCGCCAAACAACCCATCGATGTCTGGGCCCGTGAAGCGGGTATGGACTGGACCATCCAAGAGGCGCCCGTGCGCTATATGGCGACGGAACCTGGCACGGGCAGCAACGCCGCCTCTTCCGTCTCCGCGCTGTATGCCGAACCCATGGAGTTTCCCGACCAGAAGGTGCTGTACCGCAGCGATACCAAGGCCCCTCTGTCGGTGGTCAGTGCCCGCTACCAGGTGGTTCAGCCCAAGCAGGTGCTGGAGTTCTACCGGGACTTGACCGAAGTCTCTGGGTACGAGCTGGAGACGGCCGGGGTTCTGAAGGCCGGGCGCAAGTTCTGGGCCCTGGCCCGTACCGGCAAGTCCTCGGCTTTGAAGGGCAACGATGTGGTCAATGGCTATTTGCTGTTGGCCACTTCCTGCGACGGGACGCTGGCAACAACTGCCACCCCAACTACCGTGCGCGTGGTCTGCAACAACACCCTCTCGATTGCCCTGTCGGGCGCGTCCAGCGCGATCAAGGTGCCGCACAGCACGAGTTTTGATGCGCAGGCGGTCAAGAAGCAGTTGGGCATTGCCGTCTCCCAATGGGACGGTTTCATGTACAGGATGAAGACCTTGTCCGAGCGCAAGGTCAAGAGCCATGAGTCCATGAACTACTTTCTCAAGGTGCTGTGCCAGATGGATGGGCATGCCGATGCGTCGGCAGGCTTGACCAACGAACGCGCGCTCAAGAAGGTACAGGCGATGTACGAGGGCCAGGGCCGGGGCGCCGAGTTGGCCGCAGCCAAGGGCACGGCCTGGGGACTGCTGTGCGCCGTCACCGAGTTCGTGGACCACGAGCGCCGGGCGCGCAGTCAGGAGTACCGCCTGGACAGTGCGTGGTTTGGCCAGGGGGCCGCCCTCAAGCAGCGGGCGCTGGAGCAGGCGCTGCAGTTGGTGTCGTGAGGGAGGCTTGCTGCTTAAACCCCATGCTCATCTCCACACGGCATAGGCCCCGGCACCTTTGGGAACCGGGGCATTTTTGTTTGTGGGGGGGCTGGCATTTCTTTCTATTCACGTTCAAGGAGTCAGCATGGTTCATTCCGTTGTTTCGCCGGGGGCTGACGGCAGGGCCCGGCCCCGCCCTGCCCTTCGGCTGGTCAAGACCCAGGACCTGGACCGGGGTCAGTGGTTGCAGGTGCGCAAGGGTGGCATTGGCAGTTCCGATGCTGCGGCTGCCGTCGGGCTCAACCCCTACCAGTCGCAGCTGGAGCTCTGGATGGAGAAGACCGGTCGTGCGCCTGTCGCCCCACCAGGGGACGGGGGTGCGGACGATTTGAGTCCCATGTACTGGGGTTCGCTTCTGGAGCCCATTGTGGCTGCGCACTACACCCGCCGTACCGGCAACCGGGTACGGCGGATCAATGCAGTGCTGCAGCATCCAGAGCACCCGTGGATGCTGGCCAATATCGACCGGGAGGTCCTGGGGGCCTCTGATGTTCAGCTGCTGGAGTGCAAGACCGCGGGCATTCAGGGCGCCTGGCTTTGGCGGGATGGGGTGCCGGAGTATGTGCAGTTGCAGGTGCAGCACCAACTGGCCGTGACGGGTAAGCAGGCGGCGGATGTGGCGGTGCTGCTGGGAGGCCAGGAGCTGCAGATTTTCCGGATCGAGCGGGATGAGGAGCTGATTGCCCAGCTCATCACCCTGGAGCGGGAGTTCTGGGGCTATGTGGAGCGGGGCCAGGCACCTCCGGCCGATGGGTCGGATTCGGCAGACCGGGCTTTGCGGGCGTTGTATCCCCGGGACACCGGGTTCACCCTGAACCTCAAACATGACCTGGTGATGGGGGCGGTGTTTTCGGATCTGCTGGCGGTGCGGGAGGTGTTGGCGACCAACACGGCGCTGGAAGCCCAACTCAAGCAAACCATTCAGCAGCGTATGGGGGATTCCAGCCGGGCGGTGTTTGAGAACGGGGAAGTGAGTTTCAAGCGCAGCAAGGACGGGACGCAGCTCGATACAGCGCGGCTGGCCAAGGAGCAGCCGGAGATCGTGAAGGCGTACACGGTACCCAAGCCTGGGAGTCGGAGGTTTCTGGTGCAGACCTGAGGTGGGTAGTCAGAGCCACAGGTCATTCATTTCATTTTTCATTCACGCATCCCCAGACGGGCTTCATCGGTGACGGTGAGGCCCGTTGCGTTTTGAGGAGGCCTTCACATTCAACAAGGAGATTCACATGCTCAAAGGTTTGGCTTTGACACCGCCCGTGATCGGGCGCATTGCGATTGGACGGGTGGCGGAGAAGGCAGGACGCCGTCTTCCCGAGAAGGACGATGAGTTCACCCTGACCAGCCAGGTGCAGAACAAGGAGGGGTGGGTGCCACATCCCGTGGATGCCCAGTTGCGCAAGGAACCAGGGGCCAAGTTGCGCGGCATTCCGGTGCGGCTGCTGTTTGACGATCCGGATCTGAGTCTGCGGGCGAACTACACCATGTTTGACCGGGCCACGGGAAGGCCGCTGTGTGTGGGGGATGGGGAGAGCTGCAAGCGGGTCACGCTGTCGGGGATGCAGGCCCTGCCCTGCCCTTCGCCGGCGGTCTGTGCGCTGGCCCAGGATGGGAACTGCAAGCCGTATGGGCGGTTGCATGTGCGGGTTGATGTCCAGGGGAAGGCTGCGGGAGATTTGGAGCCAGGTGCGAGGACCGATGCGGGTGGTGACGAGCTGGGAAGTTTTGTGTTCCGCACCACGGGGTTCAACAGCATCCGGACTTTGTCGGCGCGGCTGCGGTATCTGTTTGCGGTGTCAGGTGGACTGCTGGCGGGGTTGCCTCTGGAGCTTCGGCTGCGGGGGAAGTCCACGACGCTGTCGCACCGCACGCCGATCTACTACGTGGATTTGACGCTGCGCTCTGGGAGCACTTTGGCGCAAGTGGTCGCGCTGGCGCGCCAGGAGCGGGAGCAGCAGGCTGCGCTGGGGTTGAACCAAGCGGCGCTGGATGAAGCAGCGCGGCGAGGCTTGGCGCTGGGGGAGTTCGAGGAGTCGGAGGAAGAAGGGGTTGGGGTGGTGGAGGAGTTCTACCCTGACTCAGATGCCGAGGGGAGCGGCGATGGTGCGGGAGCATCGCCACAACCAGCCAAGGACACCTCAGGCCCTATCTCTCTGCGCAGCAAGCTGAACCGGCGGCAGGAGGCTCTGGCTGCGCGTGCCACCGCGACCGGTGATCCGGGGACTTCCCATGCCACAGCGTGAAGGTCTGGTGCGCCGCTATGCCGTGGGCTTGGTGATGGAGACGGTGCCGTGTTATCGATGCGGCCTAGATTCGGAACCAGGTGCCAAGGTGCTTCCGGGGATTCTGCTGAGGCATCGGGTGTCCCCACATCGCACGGGGGCGGCGGCCCTGCAGCAGGCGGTAGCCTTGCTGACGGGTCAACGGGTTGCTGCGCCAACGGCAACCAGTGCGGCCGGGTTGTTGCGCCATACGCAGCGGCTGCTCCCTGGATTTAATGCCCATTTGCTCTGGGAGCAAGCACCTTCAGACTTGCTGGCACGTTGTCACGATGCAGTTCACCGTGGAGGATTGGTGCTGCTGCACTGGCAGTCGATTGCCAGGGAGGTACGGGGAGCTCCTCGCCCACCCTGCCCGCCGCCTCAGTGGATGTTGGTGGTAGGGGTGGAGGGGCCTTGGAGCCCGTTGGGCGATGTGCCAGGCAATGCGGTGTGCGCAGAGGCTTCCGGGCTCCTTGTCCTGGATACCCGGGTGCATCCCGCTTGGGGCTTGGGGCACAACCAACGTTTGGTTCCTGGGGCCAATCCACACCACGAGACAGCAGTGCGGGTGGCGCAGTCTCGCGCCGTCTGGTCGGCTCGTACGGTGGAGGGTGGACTGGACTGTGGGATCGCCATCTCGGCGATCGCACTGTCCCCCAACTCGGTCCTTGGCTTGATGTGATCTGGCGGGAGCTGGGCAGGGTCGACGCACTGCCTGGCTCGCGTCCTGTGCCGATCAGGCAATCACATAGGGCGTGCGGTCCTTACCCGCAATCCATTGGGGCGGCTTGCCCCGGCCGGACCATGTGGCGCCCGTGTCGGGATCCCGGTACTTGGCCGCTGCCTTCTTGGCTACAGGTTTCCAGGGGAACACCTGTTGGGCGGTGAAACCGAACTCCTCCACCAGTTGGCGGACGGTAGCCAGTGCTTGGGCGGATTCTTCCTTTTGCGCCTGGGCGATTTGCGCGTCGAGGAGTTGTTTCTGGGCCAGGAGGTCAGCGTAGCGGGTCATGAATCGCGAGTGAGTGGGGAAGAGGAAGAAGAGCCTAGGGGTTGCAGTGGTGCGGCACCGCGTGCCACACCCAATGCTACTGGGCTGCCGCAGCGCTGGATTGCGCCGACTCTCCACCCTGTCGCCACACCTGCAGATTGGGGAATTCACGACCGCAGCCTGTGCACTGCAGGGTCTCGGTGTAACGCATGGCACCGGACTCATCCCGTGCGACCACCCGGTGGTAGCTGCTGGCTCCGCAGTAGCCGCAGCGATTGACGGTGGCGGCGGCATTCGTGGGCATGTGTCGGGAAGGGGTTGCAGCCGGGGGTTGTCACTGGATCACCGATGGTAGCAATCTGGTGGCACCCTTGGCTCGCCCAACGGCATCGCTGCGTTGGCCTCCCCCAGCCCCCGCCAACTTCTGCACAGCGGCGTCAACGGCTGTCCGCCCGGCACGTTGATTTGATGAGTTTGCATCACATAATGTCACAAACCACAGGGGAGGATGGATGGGGGTGTGAGCCGTGCGGCTGGTTGAGATGTACGGATGCGGGTGCAGGGGCGGGTGCTGCAGGCCCCTGCCCTTTTACAAGGCCTACGCCTGGTTCGCCCGGCGCTTGCCCGGTGCGGGGATGTCGGGCGGCTTGAGCAGGGTCCAGGGATCAACACCCAGGACATGGGCCAGGCGCTCGATGTTGGACAGCGAGACGTTCCACTTGCAGCGCTCGATGGCCGAGACATAGGTGCGGTCCAGGCCGCACTCGTGGGCCAGACGCTCTTGCGACCATTCCTTCTCCACACGCAGCAGTCGCACCCAGTACGCGAGGACCTCGCGCAGGTCGCTCGGATCAGGCAGGCGTGTGGGTGGCGTGGGTTTGGCAGGCACCGCGCAAGGATGCGGTTCTGCTTTATTTGTATCTACGGAGTTTGCATCTCAATTGGATGTGGCGCCGTGGTGTTTTGTTGTTAACCAAGGAGCGCTGGACGTTCCACTTTGAGGGAGAGGTCGTTATGAAGATCGGTCGAGTTTTGATCGCAGGGTATTTCTTGGTGGCTCTGCTGTATGCGGTTTACGCACATTTCTGGGGGCCGGAGCCGTTTCGCAGCTTTGCCTTCCATCTGGGGCAAGGCGTGTTGTGGCCGGTGGCCCTGTTTCCGAGCCTGGGTCCGATCGTCGCGGGGATCGTGGTGCTCATTTTTGTGGCGGTGCTGCTGAGTTCGTAGTGCCTGCGTTTGCCCCACCGAGGACTGCCCATGGCTTTTATCGCGCGCGTGATCCTGATGCTGTTCGGGATCTGGCTGTTTTTCTCGATCTTCAGCTCCTGGGAGATGGTTGGTTTCCTGGTGCTGTGGATGCTCGTTCAGATGGCTGCCGGCAAGCGGTAGCCCATCCATCGCGGCGAAGGACAGGGGTGGCGGTTCTGCGGGACAGGGTTTCTTTGGCCCTGCTCTCCCTGCTTTTACATCGCTTCAGTGCGCTCTTCCCGCCCTTCCCTTTCCTTTCCATCCAATGAAAGTGTCTTCCCATGAAGTTTGAAGCCATGGCCAGGGCTGGTGCCCTGGCGGTCGTGCTCGCGGCGTCGTTGTCCGCGTGCAGTTCCAAGAATGAGCGCGCCTTTGTGGGCGGCTGTGTGGGCATGGGGGGCAGTCGCGAGAACTGCAGTTGTGCCTACGAGAAGGTGCAGGCCACCCACAAGCTCGATGACATCCACTTTGGCGAGATCTTGGGGACTGAGCAGCACCGAAGGATTCAGGCGGCTTTTGCGAAAGCGCTGATCGAGTGCATCAAGGACAACGGGCTTTGATGCCCATCCCCTTGTCCTGCCGCGCCCTGTTTTACCCTGCCCTATCCCGCCCTGTCGAAGAGCAGGGCCGCTCTTTTTTAACACCATCACATAACCATGAACCACAAACTATCTCTCTGCGGTATCGCGTTTTTGCTGGCCGCTTGCTCCAACAGTCCGTCCGGTTCTGAATTGGCCAGTTCGATGACGAGCGAGTTGCAAAAGAACTGCGAGTACGCCAGCGTGGACAACGCGCAGATCACGAACACGTTTTTTCCGAACTCGGACAACCAGAACCTTGCCAAGGTGAAGTTCACCGCGACCATCAAAGTGAAGATCGACGGCAAACTGGCGGGAGACCTTAAGCGGTTTCAGAAGGCCTCGGCTCTGTTTTCTGAATACGGCCAGGAGATGGTGGAGCTCAATCGCAGTCACAAGGAGCAGTTGGACGCCATCGAGAAGGTGCGCAAAGCGGCGCAGGACAAGTACCTGGCGCAGGAGGATGAGCGAGGCTATCTGATCGGTGATCGCCAAAAGCACAGTGAAGACATGCGCGAGCTTCACGGTCAGAAGGAGGCGCTTGGCAAGGAGTCGGCGGCGCAAGCCAATGGCATTTTTGACAAGTACAAGGACCGGGCTGACAACCTGCTGTATGCGACCAGCTCAGGTGCTGTGCGCATGTATGCGGAGCCTTCCAAACCGGAGATTCCGCTGGCTTGTCTTGGTTATCGGGATCCTAGAACGACATTGGGGATTCTGTACAAGGCGGTGCTTGAAGGGAAAGGGTCTTCTGACGACTACTACACCGGGGTCGAAACCTCCATTGAGGGGGAGCGGCAGATGATCAAGACAGAGAATGGGTGGATGGTGGCCGGGAATCTGTAGGGTCGTCTTGCGGCTGATTTGACGTCGCGTTGTCACCCAGATGAAGAGGGTGAGTCCGATCTGCACGCCTTGGGGCGGGCAGATCGGTTGCCTGGGGCTTCTTCTTTTTGCGACTTTTAGTAAACCACACCCGTGGCCCAAGGAGATTGACTTCCGCCTTGCAGCGAGTGCGGTCCGTGAACGCAGCATTCCCACTGATTGCTCACCACTCTAGAGCTGTCAACAGCGTAACAGCAATGGACACATCTGGCCGCAAGGTCTCAGGGCAGTTTCTGACATAGATGGCAAGTTCAAGCTAGAAAAAATGCGACCTCTGTCGCCGTACACAAACAGGAAATCCCGCCCTATTTTTTTCTTTGCGATACAAACATTTTTGAATACGACGAGATCCGTCAGCCTCAGTGCTATGAGAGGCCGGACGATGGAAACCGGATCTTTCCGTAAGTCTGACTTACTCGTCAGAGTCCACACCCGAGTCACCGGGGCGACCCATACTTTCCACATAGCGCTCTGGTGCGGTCAACAATGAATGGATCTTCTGTGCTGCAGTTCGTACCTCAGGATTGATGTCGAGCAACTTATTTTCGCCATTGACATATGCATCGAAGGCAGCTCGCACTGGCCATTGGCGATCGCCAGTGCCACTTACGTCAAGCCAGTTCAACATCGCAACTCCGAATCCACGTCGGCGCACCTCTCTTAGCAGGAGGTAAAGGAACCCTCGATACGTGTCGATCAGATCGATGCCGTCGCCTTCGAACACGCCCGGCAAATGGACCTCTGGAACAAACCGATCGTTCAACAAAGCCACTATCGCTTCCATTACCGCCCTACCGTGGAGAGGATGGGCTCTCAGGAATTCTGCATTGACTTCAGGCTTCCGATCTCCACGGACATACAAGCTCAAGATAACCAAATTGGACCGAGCGACAAAGTCGTCTGGGTCGATGGTCAACTGCCTCTGATATAGGCGCGCGGCTCGTTCAAATTGCTCCAGTACAAAGCCAGCGAAGAAGGCCGCTCCATGCAGCGCTTCAGAGCCCTTTTTCGCACCCGATCGGCTGGCTAGTGCAAACGCTTTTTCTGCCTCCGGCAGGCGCCCGGCCTGTTCCGTGAGCAGATCGCCCAGAGCCAGCGCCGCAGGGTAGAAACTGGGCTTCTGCTTCAGCAACTCTTGGAAGTACTTTTCAGCTTCACCATGGGTAGCGGGATCCTGCGCCAGTGCACTCGCCAGCCAGAATTGACTCGAAACGTCGTTGGGTTTAAGCGATACGGCCATGCGATAGGCCTGCACGGCCCCCCCAATGTCCGCAAGATCTGCCATCCTCACTGTACCCAAATTAAACCAAGCATCCCAAGAGGAAGGGTCAATCGAAATGGCTGTTTTGTAAGCGTCTTCTGCTTCGCGTGACCGCTTAAGGTGTTGCCTGAGTAACAGACCGTGTCTATTCCAGTCCCATGCTGTTATGGGGCGTGGAAGCTCGGAAGGGTCTACGATTTCATCCAACGTCTTGCCGATGGATGCGGCAAATCGTTCCAAGTGTTCCCGAACGTGGTTCTTCAGCAGGCTGCGCCAATCCTCGTCGTCGATTGCTTCACTCAACGCGATTAGCATTTGCCCCTGGTCGGCGTCCACATTCGAAGATCCATTGACGAGCGACTTTGCGCGTTCAAGTAATTGCGCTGGCGAATAAAAACTTTTCAAGAACCCTGTTAACCAGCGCAGCCTAGTACGCTGGCGACGTGGCCCATGACGCATCAGATACCAGATGTTGAAAAATCGCTCACTAATCTGATAAGCCGATTTGCTAGTCTTTGAGACCGAGACCTTTTCAACTACACCTTCCTTCTGCAAACGATCCATTTGCGAAGACACGGTGCTTACATCAAGCGCCGTCGTGTCGGCGACCTCAGCCGCTAAAACAGGGTTCCATGCGAGTGCTACGGCATCAAGGACTACTCGCGCCTGATTCGGAAGATCCTCGACGCGTGCCTTATAAAGAACCGTGACCTGATCCAGCAACCTTTCTAAATCGCTAAAAACATCACCGCTCGTGTCGATTTCGAGCAGCATGTAAAGCAAGGTCAATGTACGAGGGTTGCCGCCGGTTAGGTCATGGATTGTTCTGATACGAGCAGGCTCCTGATCGACAAGTCGCACAACCTTCTCTCCGTCATGCCCGCGCGCCAGTGCCAGGCTGCGCAGACAAGCTATTAACTCCTCCTTCGACAACTTGTCGAGCTTAGTGACTTGGAAGAAGTCATAGAAGGCCGCTTCTCGATCAGCTGTCGCTTCCATGTAAGTTGCCGTCCCACCAACAACAACGATGCCGCCGGGCTCTTGAAAATGCTTGCGGAGGTTCCACTGCTCGTTCTTTAGGCCACCGAATATCAGATCGATATTGTCCAGTAACAGAAGAGGTCGTTTATTCTCAGCTGCAATCCACTTCTTAAAAAGTTCGTGCGCCGCAGTCTTGTCGGTCAGATTAAGCCTCGCGACGTCTTCGTCGATGGCTCGCGCCTGTTTCTGACGACCGGTTCTGTCACACCAGTCAGCAAGAGCATCCAAACAGTTGCTCCAGAACACCGATAGCGAATGAACGTTGTATTGCTCTTCTCTAAAGCTCAATGGGATGAAGGTTGCATTGAGCACAGGGTCCTGATCGACGGCGATGGCCAAACGACGCAACATGCTGGTCTTACCCATGCCCCGCTGGCCCATTAGCAACTGGTGAGTTGCCAACCCCCCTCTTTTCACGTCGCGGAGTCGGTCAATCAGTCGATTGGCGACCATTTGCCGAGCGACGAAGCAGCGAAGAAAATCTTCGTCGCTTAGAGACGACGGGTTATAAACAGACAGGTTTAGCAGTTCGCCCATGCGTTTGTCCTCAAAGCACCACGTAGCGTAGCCACCATTCGCGCAACAGGTTCATGCGGAAGAAAAAGCGACCTTCCTTGCTACGGGTGAGATAACCATCGTTCATCAGTACATCTATCAGTGCTCGCAACTCTTGCTGACTGGTACTGCCCAGGATGCCGGTCAACGTGTCTTCTGTGACCCCACTGGTGTCTTGCGCTGCAGCCGCCAATACACTGTGTAGGCGGCCGCGGTCAGGCTCAGCAAAATTTCGATCAATATGCTCCCGCCAGTTGCTCCAGTACAGACGCTTATCAAGATCAAGTAGCCGGTCCATAGATTCGTTCGCGATTGCCGCCGTAACGGAGCTGGAATGCGAAAGCGCAATCGCATCATCGGCAACGACGGCCAGATAGCGGGGCGACAACCATCCCAAGCGCTGGATGATCGTTGTTATGGATTCATCTTCGAACTTGCAATTGCGCTTCGTCCCAATGGAGTGCAAAAATTGAGATGCCGTTGTCTCCGAAAATGGGTGAAGGGTGTAGGGATGCAGATCGTTCAACGCTCCTTCTACATTGGTGCGACGAGCGATTGCATCAAGACCGATTGACCCGGCATATAGCCACCGCACATTTGTATGTTTCTGCCGGACCCGCCGGAGCCAATAGAGAAAGCGTGAAACAGCGTCTATCCCGCTCTTCGCTTGCAGCGCCTGGACAAAAATGGGAAGTTCATCGACCAGCAACAGCCAAGGCTTCTGGTCATCGCTTAGGTCATTGAGGTGGCTAAACAAGTGGTTGGCGAAATCCTGCCAGTCAGCTTGAACCAATGCGGAGCGCCAGTCTGCATCTTTGCTTCCCCCTAGGAGCACTTGATTTAATCTTTGAGACAGTGCTGACATCACCTTCTTGCCAGTACTGAGCTCTTCTTGAATGGCCGCGCAACACTCGCGGAACACTTCTTTTTCGTCATTCAAGCCTTCAACGTTGAGCAGTAGTGCACGGTATCCGTGGTCTGACGCTGTACTCAATAGATGATTCATAAGTACGGTCTTGCCGATGCGTCGAGGCGCCAGCATCAGGACGTTCTGGCCCTGATCAAAACGGCGCCAAAGGTCTTCGGCTTCACTTTCTCGTCCATAACAATCCATACAAGCCTCCAGGGAAGAATGATTTTTACCACAAATTTGTTTTAAAACAAAAATGTTTTAAAACAAATTTGTTGCTTCTTCGGTGCACGCTGAAGAATGCCTTGCCGCTCCAAGAGCGCAAAGCCTAGGAAAGCGTGCAACTTGCCTAACGACGAGCCTAGTGGCCGCACAGCTTTTCGTTCGACTTGAGGGCAGATTTCGCACAGGCTAAACAACATGAGCGTGTAGCTGAGCACAGAAGTGATCGTTGTAGTCGATAGGAGATTCAGCGCCGTAGGCCGGACAGTCGCGCTGTCACCAGCGCTGCCGCAAGTTGCGTTTCATGGCAGCTTTTCGGGTCGGCCCCGACCTGCGGCAGAATCGGCGCTCTAGTAGACGCACTTCGCATCGCGAGAATCTATGTACATCGACAGCATCAGCGTTGAAAATTTCCGCAGCTTTGAGCGCGCGGAGATCACGTTCACCCATCCGAACAGTGATTTCGACTCGATGAACATGCCGCGACCACGCATTCGCAACGTCAACCTGCTGGTGGGCGACAACGGAGCAGGCAAGTCATCACTGCTAAAGGCAATCTCCTTAGCCTGTCTTGGTCCAGTCGCGGGCGATTCGGGTATCTACCCGTTTAGGCTCATCCGCCGTGGCGAAGGCAAGATCGATTCGCGACGCAAGCTGGAACCGGCGCGCATTAAGGCGTCTTTTTCGGTTGATGGGCAAGACGGCTTCAAGGAGCGGGATGCGACGCTGGACTCGACCATTGTGATCAGCAACAGGCGCGATCTTGAATTCATCGAATCGATGGCTGCGAGGGAAGACCCCCGGTGGGCGCCCATCTTTAACTCATCGTCGCCAGCTTTCTTCTTCGTTGGCTACGGCACTGAACGCACTATTCGGCCCACCGAAAGAAGCGAGCGCGGATCGAAGAACAAGAAGCAGTTTCTGCGGGCACAGCGCATAGCTGGATTCTTCGACGACGATGTATCTCTCGTGCCGCTCGGCGGCTGGCTTCCACGCTACCTGTCAGCAAATCGGACGCGGCGCGAGCAAGTCATAGCGCTGTTCAACCAGCTTCTAGGCCGGGGGCACTACAACTTCACCGGCAAGACTGAAGGCGGTGAGTACTTGTTCGAGAGGAATGGAGTGCATGTGCCAATGCCTGCTCTGTCGGACGGCTATAAGGCGCTGTTGTCGTGGCTAAGCGACCTGCTGTTCCACATCACCAGCGTGTGTCCGGCGAAGTTGCCACTCGACCAAGTTTCCGGCATCGTCATGATCGACGAAATCGACATGCATCTGCATCCTCGCTGGCAAATGCGAATTCTTCCAGCGCTGGCAAAAGCATTGCCGCGTGTGCAATTTATCGTGACCTCTCACAGCGCACTGATCGCCGGATCGCTGCAGTGGATGAACATTATCGCGATGAAGGCGGGCCCACGACAGTCGACGAAGCTAGTCCGCAACCGCGTACCGATTCACGGCCTAGACGCAGACCAGATTTTGCTAAGCAAGAACTTTGGACTGTCATCGACTCGTGTGGCCAGTCATGTTCAACGTTTAAAGGCGCTGACCCTTAAGGCGCGTAGCGGTGATCAGGACGCAGCATTTGCACTGATCCGTGCGATGGCGCGTGGTGACGAACAAGCGAGCTAAAGGCCCAAGAGCATGATCGACTATACGATCACCCTGGCAGCGCTTGAAGCAAAAGTCGATGCTGTCTCGCCCACGTGGCGCACCCGAGCAGCCGCACGCACCTCAGACTTCCTCGCAGCCGGAAAGTACAACGAGAAGTCGTCGATCTGGAGCGAAATCAAACACATCTACATGGAACTGCAGGGCGAAGCGAAATGCGCGTTCTGCGAGCGCAAGCTAGAGAGCGTAGATCACGGCAAAGGCGAGCAGCACGTTGAGCACTTCCGGCCCAAGCGCGAGGTCGAGGCCTGGAGTGTGCCGGACACTCTGAAGCCGTACGGCATCGTGCCGGCCCCAACCCCGGCGAGCAACGTGGGCTATTACAAACTGGCCTACGAGCTTCTGAACTATTGCGCTGCCTGTGGGCCCTGCAATTCTGTCTTGAAGGCATCCTTCTTTCCGATCGACGCCAAAGCCCACGACTTCGGTGGCGCGGACGTCGCTACGCTCAATGCGAAGGAAAAGCCACTTCTAATCTTTCCTTTGGGTCAAAACGCCGTGAAGTCGGAGGAGCTCATTGGTTTCACGGGCATGTCACCCAGCGTGAGAAGGTCGACCAGCAGCCATGATGGCCGACGGGCCCTCGTGACTATCGAACTGTTCAAGCTCGACGACACCACTCGGAAGAACCTGATTCTCGAACGCTGCCGAATCATCACCGCGTTGTTCGCTCAGCTTGAAATACGTCGCAACCCGCATTCGGAAGCCAAACGACGCCGCGCCCAACAGTTGATTGACGCCTTCTGTTCGCCAAAGCAGCCGCACACCAACTGCGCAAGGAGCTTCGTAGCCCTTTACGAGAGCGACCAGCAGGCCGCGGAACTCTACAGCAATGATGCAACCGACTATTTGCTCAGCTCGTCCTAACCACGTTGCGGGAACTGAAACAATGATAAGGGCAGTACGCGCTGATCTTAAGCATGAGCGTCTGCAGAATGTCGCGTCGCCCACCGCAGCCTTGCAGCATAGCGCAGCCCCACAGATAGGTTGAATCGCCCCGGTTATTTAGGAGGCTCAACACTCAGAGAGGATTGAGCCCGCGTCTCTACGCAATGATTCAACGCGCGCGGCGGACTGGAACGTCTCCGTCCCCTCCTCCGTCAATTGTGGCGGATTCTACGACGCAGGTTCAGCCGCCTGGAGCCACTGCGGTAGCTACGGCACAAACCGCTTCGCCGGACTGTCCACGCGGAGGCGAATCCATGCAGTTGCGTACTGCTCGACAAGGCGCCAATGCCGGAAGCAACTTCTGTGGGTGCTCAGATTACCCGAAGAGCCGAGGAACGCACGCTTCTGGCTGACAGTGGGTCATTGGGACGGAGCAAACATCAAGCAGACAACACTCAACCCTGCCGACCGGTTGCGCAACAGTTCCAATGCCATGACGCCCAACCCGCGCACGGCCACATAGGCAGCACCGGAACTAAACTCGCTTGCTGCGCATCAAGCTGGCGTTTCCGCCATCCAAATCAGTTCCGCCGTTCCTGAGCCGGTGGCGATTCAGTGTAAGCGGTTGGCCATCCCACCTCGACAAACCGCTAGCATCCACATTCTGTCCAGCTTGGCTCATCGAAGGTTCAGGATGCGCCGGGCACCATTAAGCACCACCAGCGCGATGACGGTGCCAATCACCAAGTCAGGGTACGAGGATCCGGTCCACGCGACCAGCGCACCAGCCACAATCACCCCTGCGTTGGCGATCACGTCGTTCGCAGAAAAAATATAGCTTGCTGTCATGTGAGCACCACGGTCGCGCTTCTTGGCGATGAGCACCAAGCAAATGACATTGGCGACCAAGGCCACCAGGCCGATGCCCATCATGAGGGTGGACTCGGGCTCACTGCCCGTCACAGCCCGCCGAACCACTTCTGCAAGCGCCCCAAGCGCAAGCACGACTTGCAGCCAGCCGGCGATGTGCGCGGCCTTCACCTTCAAGGCGGCAGCGCGACCCACTGCATAGAGCGCCAGCCCATAGACCGCCGCATCGGCGAACATGTCGAGCGAGTCCGCGATGAGGCCGGTCGACTGTGCGATCAGGCCCACGATCATCTCGAAGACGAACATAGCGCCGTTGATCGCGAGCAAAAGCTTCAGCGTCCGCGCCTCGGCCGCATCCCCTTCGGCATCAGGTGCAATCGCTTGCGCCCCGATGGTTTGAGCGCTATCCAGCACCTGCGCCCCCAGGTTGAGGGGAGCGAGACGAGCCAGCAGCTCCTGCGGGCTCCCGCCATGCTGCACAGTGAGTACACGGCCCTTCAAATCGAAGTCCAGAGCGCCAACTGCAGCCGCGTCGGCCAGTGCCATGCGAATGAGGTTCTCCTCGGACGGGCAATCCATCTTCGGCACGGAGAAACGGGTCTTCCAGTGCCCACCGTCTACGCGCTCCTCACTGATGAGCAATTCCGCCCCCAGGTTCAAAGGAACCAGCTTCTCGGCGATCCGGGCGGGCTCGCCCGTGTGCACCACCCGTAGTTGGCGACCTGCCAGATCGAAGGTCATCGGCCCCAACCCGGGCAAGCCGCCCAGGGCCATGCGAATGAGGTTCTCCTCGGAGGGGCAGTCCATCCCGGGAATGGCAAACGTGCTCACCACGGTTGAAGCGGCGCTTGGGGCCCCTTCATCCTTGGTCTGGGAATCACAGCTGCCCGAGCAGCTACCGCTTTGACATGTACTCATGTCCTGCATTAGAAACCCTCAAGTAGATGTAGAGTCAAGCAGTAGCGAGGCACATATGAAAATCGGTGAACTATCGTCATTGGCTGGATGCTCCGTACCCACAGTGCGCTTTTACGAGGCTGAGGGTCTTCTGCAGGCGCCCATGCGCGCTGCTAACAACTATCGGCACTATGGCCAGGAGCACGTGGACCGGCTGGCCTTCATCGTTCGCTGTCGCTCGCTGGACATGCCGCACGACGACATTCGAGCCCTGCTGCAACTGCAGGATGACCCAGCCAAGCCCTGCGACGAGGTCAATGCCCTCCTGGACGATCACATGCGCTTGGTGGAGCGCCGGATCGTTGAACTGAGGGCCCTGCACAAGCAGCTGCGGGCCATTCGCAGTACCTGCGCTGGAGGTGTTTGTGTTGGAGACTGTGGGGCACTGGAATCGCTGCGCACCGCCACCGGGGCAAGCTGCCTAGCGTGCGGCTGAGTACAACGTCAGCTGCCTGAAGTCAGCTTGGCGCGTGCCAACGATGCGGCAGCAACTCATGAACCAGGCTGGCCCGTTGCGTTGGCAAGCGCGACAGAACGTCCTTGAGGTATGCATAGGGATCGTGCCCATTAAGTCGTGCCGACTGGACGAGCGACATGACAGCGGCCGCCTTCTGGCCAGCTCGTAGACTGCCCGCAAAGAGCCAGTTATTGCGACCGATGGCGACAGGCCTGATCTGGTTCTCAATGTGGTTGTTGTCGATCGGCAGGCGACCATCTGAAACGAACCGCGTCAGAGCCTCCCAGCGCCGCAGGCTGTAGTCAAGAGCCCGGGCAGTTGCCGATCCTTCCGGCACCTTCTGTCGCACTTGCAGCATCCACAGATGAAGAGCGTCGAGGAGGGGTTTGGCGTGAGATTGCCGCTGGCGCAGGCGTTGGGCCGCAGTTGAGGTTTGCAAGTCTCGCTCGACTTCGTAGATCCTGCCAAATTGCAGCAGCGCGCTCTCTGCCACGACGCTCTTGCTCGTTGCATGCAGGTCGAAGAACTTGCGCCTGGCGTGGGCCAGGCAACCGACCTCGATGATGCCCTGGGCCATCAATGCCTTGTAGCCGGAGAAGTCATCGCAGACCAGACTTCCCTGCCAACCCTCCAGGAACGAACGCGCATGCGCCCCGGCACGGCTCTCACAGAAGTCGTAGACCACTGCTCGGGTGTCTTCGAACGCACCTGGTGCGTAGGCCCATAGGTAGGCACGGTGAGTCTTGCCTGCTCCGGGCTTGAGCATCGCCACAGGTGTCTCGTCGGCATGAAGCACTGGATGGGTCAGCACCTCGGAGCGCAGTGCATCTACGACAGGCTGCAGCTGAACTCCGCAGGCGCCGACCCACTGCGCGAGCGTGGAGCGAGGCACCGCATAGCCTGCACGGCTGAAGATCGCTTCCTGGCGGTACAGGGGCAGGTGGTCGGCGAACTTGGCCACCAGGACATGCGCCAGCAGGCCGGCGGTTGGAACGCCTTTGTCGATGACATGCGCGGCGACTGGCGCTTGCACCAGCCGCTCGCACTTCCTGCATGCCCACTTGCCGCGGATGTGGCGCTCCACTGTGAACACGCCTGGGGCGTAGTCCAGCTTCTCTGCGATGTCTTCGCCAATGCGCTTCATCTGACAACCGCACTGGCACACGGTCGATTCGGGCTCGTGTAGCACCTCGCGGCGTGGCAACTGAGGCGGGAGCAATTGCCGCTTGGGCTGCGTTCTGAGGCTATGGGCAATGGTCTGCGCCACCGGGGTGTCTGCGTCGCTCTGCACGTACTCAGCGGCAGCGTCGTCGAGCAGGCTGAACTGCTCGACATCGAAGCGCTCCGACTGCACGGCGAACTTCATGCGCTTGAGCAGTGCGTTCTCGTGGGTGAGCTTGTCGATCAACGCCTGCTTGTGCTTGACCTCTGCGGTTAGGCGGACAGTGAGCTCGCGCAGCTGCACTGCGCTGAGACCATCCAGGGATTGCGACTGCACCACCATGGCTTGGCAGTGTGCTGGATATCGGGGCAGCTTTGCACTGTCGAATGCCCGGATTGCCAGAGGCGCACCATCACCTCAAACGAGCGCGATGACGCCATCGTCGCCAAGGCGCTGCCATGGCAGGCCGAGTACCAGGGCACTCAGCTGTGCCTGGCTGATCGAGAGCTGGTGTGCGCCTCCTGGCATCGGCCACACGAAGCGTCCTTGGTGCAGTCTGCGAGCGCACAGCCAGACCCCGATCCCGTCGTGCACGAGCACCTTCAAACGGTTGCCGCGCTTGTTGACGAACAGATAGGCATGGTGGGGATGGGCAGCGCCAAAGACGATGACCACGCGAGCGAGTACCGTCTCCGTGCCAGCTCGCATGTCCATAGGGGCAATGGCCAGCCAGGCGGCGTCGATGCGGATCATCGAAGCCAGTCGCGCAGCCAGACACCACAGGACGAAGCGCAGTCGGTGGGCCAGTTGATGGCGACGACAGCCGATCCACGGCGCACCTCGATGTGGATTGCACTGCTCGAACGACCCGCCTCAGATGACGCGGGAGTTGTGGCGGCCTCAGCCTCGATCACCGTAGCATCCTGCAGTTGGAGTGGAACAAACTGCTGGCCGGATGCTTCAGCCGCTTCGACCAGAACGCGCTGGCGCTCTTCTCGGATCCAGCGGTGGACCATGTTCGCGTTGAGGCTGTGGCTGAGCGCTACACCCGAAACCGACGCACCCTCCTGTGAGCATTGCTGCAGGACCTGGGCCTTCAACTGCGCACTGTATGCCCGGCGCTTGGGGACTTCAAGTGTCGACTCTCTTAGCATCGTGTCCACGATCTCCTTCGTGTACACGATGCCCTATCTGGCGAACCGGCTCAAGATGGGTTCACCACCCGCTTACGATTCAGTTTGCGACTGCCCGGAAGTGTGCAAACTTGGACCGAGGACGGCGCAGCGCGGCACCTGTTCGCAGCCGCCGGGATTTTGTGAGGCACCTCACCTAGCGTCAAGCACCGCGTCGTGGAAGTCGTTCTCGTGCACGATTACCACGCGAACGCCCTTCTTGCGCAGTTCTACCGCCTTTTCAACCTTGCGCCCGTAGCAAGCAAACGCCCAGCAAGGATTGCCCTCTGCCCCGATGACAAGATAGTTGAGCTTAGCAGTGACGTTCCCATGTGGCTGGCCACCCAGCGCACTCACAAGCGCCTCAAACTCGACCCTCTTGTACTTTGCGGACGCCCCGGTAAAGCAGAAAGCAGAGCCATTGAATGTGACATCCGGAGCGACCGCGCAGAGTGCGCCAAGCGTTTGGTCTGGGCCAAGCGCCGCCGGACTAACTATGGTGCGTTCATCTAGAACGGCCAGAAATTCTGTGAAAAAGGCCAGCAACATCTCCTGCTCCTCAGCATCGATGCGGCCGTCACCCAACGCCTTGGTGGTGAGGGTCTCAATCTCGTCGTATGGCCAGCATGTCTTCAGATGCTCATGTTCGGCAAGCCAATCGGAAAGACCGCGCATTTCCTCGACAGTAATCTCTCCATCGGCCGCGATGCCACCCACCAGCGCGTGCAGACGCTGCATATCGGCGGTGACCATATCAAAGAACTCAGTGCTTCGAAGGCGTTCGCAAAGCCAGAGCAGATCCTGCCGCTCCTCTTCATCTAGGACGCCGTCAGCCACGGCGGCAGCAACGGCCGGAATCAGCTCGTTGAACGGATGCCGCTGCGCTACATCTTGATGGTCTTCTAGCCACACGCGGAGCATGCTCACCTCGCCAGGCGTCACCCTGCCGTCGATAGCAATGCCCTCCAGCAGTCCAATGAGCGAATTGATCGACTTCTCTAGCCGCCCCTTGCCCGTGAAGCGGAAGTACGGGCGGTTGTCTGGATGCATTTGAGTTCTCCCTTTCGCGAGGTGTTCATCGAACCTGATTCAATTTCAGCGTACGCGCCGCCGCAGCACTGTTTTGGACAGCCAAGGGCGCCTGCACTACTTTCAGCGGAACAGCGCCGACCGGTAGCGCACGCTCAATAGCTAAATTACCTGCGTCCTGCCGAAGATGTTCTTGCAAGCGACTGAAGTCCCCGCACCAAGCGGTCTCAGCGGCTAAGTTCGCAGCAACCGCCAGCTCGGAAGAAAAGGCAACTGCACGAACCTGGAGGCGTTGGGCGTCTGGCGCGCTGGCGATCTCTAACCCGTGCGTATCCGCATCGGCCTTTCGGAGGACAACGCGCCCTTCATCGACCCACGCGGTTGCCATGTTGTCGTTGACTTGATATCCCAGGGTTGCCAAGCCTGCAAGGATGGCTTCCCGTCTAGCGATTGCTGCCCGGGCAGACCGCGCCAGACCAACGGCTTGAGTAGCGTCTGCCGTAACCTTTTGCAGCCTCGTCTCGTCGGGGTCGGCTATCACCGTCTCAAGAGCGTTCCGCAAGGCTGTCAGCTCCGGAAGGGCCCCGAGTGCCTCAATCTCTGCCAACGCAGCTTGGGCAACTTCGACCAGTCCGGACAGCCGTCTTAGCCCATCCACAACTGCAGCAACTTCGATGACCAAGGCATCAAGCTTCATGTTGCGCACAGGTCCATCGGTCTCCAGCTCTATGGCGTCCAGGCGCTGGCTGAAAGCAAGCGTGGCTTCGGAGCCTTTCAGCACATCGATCTGCGCCAGTCGATGCTGCAGATCGAAAATGCGCTTGTCTTGAGCAGCCAGCGACTGCCAGGCGTGGCCACCAATTCTAGGGTCTTGCGCAACCTGGAGCGACCTGACAATGACCTGCTGTTCTTCTGAAAGGCGTGCCTTAGGTGCAGCCTGGGACAGAGCCAACATAGCCTTCGCGAGCACGGACTCCGCAGTGATAGTCGCCTTAGATTGATTTACGATTTGCGTTAGGCCAGGCACCAACTCTGCGTGTGCTTCCGGCGCTCGGCGCTCGAGCTCCTTAATAAGAGTTGTGGCGGCGTTTCGTTGGCTGCTCAGTTGGCGTCGAGCTACCGCAGCAGCGCTCGCGGCGCGCTCGATGGCTTCGCTTCTCTTGGACGAGATGAAGCCAATCTCTTGACGGATCTGGGCCTCAGCTTGGTCGAAGCTGTCCGTCCGTACCAGCTCGAGAAGCGCATCACGTCGGACGGTAGACCTTGCCAGCTCCTCGCCCTCAGAGTCGTCCAGCCGGGTCGCGTCAGCCTTCAACGCGCGGATTGCTGCGTCCAACTGTGCGAGCAGCCCTTCGCAGATCTCGATGCGCTCCTCGCGGGTTACCACTCGCACCACCTTAGGGCCGCTCATGCAACCTCCCGACACTCAAGCGCAGAGGCAATTGCATCGCGGAGGCGGTCGCGCTCCTCATCCGGCGTGTGGTACCAAGCATGTGATGACACTCGGTGGATCTTGGGCACCGCACGGCGAAGGACGCTGGGCCGCCAGACTTCACGTGCTCTTGCGCTAGCAAGAAGTTCATGTCTGGGAGCATCGCATTCGATGCCCACGGCAAAAAGACCGGTCTTAGGGTCCGCGATGGCAAAGTCCAGTCTAAAGGCGTCGTCGTCAGGGGATTTCACGACTCTCCATCCGAGCGATGCCACGAAGTCTGCTACCGACTGACTAAATCCGTCTTCTGCGGCCTGCGATTGCGTCGCCGCCTTTCCATCGCGGCGCACCATCATCCGGCGTAGTAGCGATCTTGAATTTGCAAACTCGGCGCTGGAGACGGTGCGGGCGTACTCAAGGTATCCCTGCAGGAAATCTCGTGGTGTGGAGGGCGTCCGATGGGTGTGGAGCACATCTGAGACCTCGCTAATTGGCATCGAGGTGACCAGAACGATCTTCTGTCGGGCGCGAGTAACTGCGACGTTGAGCCGACGCTCGCCCCCCTTCTGGCCTAAGACTCCAAAAGCGCGGCGGAAGGTGCCCTGGCCATTTCTGCCAAAGGTGGTCGAGAATACGATGACGTCGCGCTCGTCGCCCTGCACGTTCTCGACGTTCTTGACGAAAACGCCCATGTCCTCGCCACTCTCCACTCGCTCACTCTCCTGGCGGTAGGCCTCCCGAAAGTCCGCGTCTTGTTCTGCGCGTTGTTCCAGGCGGTCCTCAACCAGGTCGGCTTGTTTGCGGTTGAAGGTGACGACGCCAACCGACGGGCGCTGGTTTGGCGGGAGCTTCCACATCTCCGCAAGAACTTCGACAACGCGATCAGCTTCGCCGGGATTCGTTTGGTCCACGTAGGTCGAATTCAGCTGGATCACCTCAATGGGTCTAGCTTGACGAACTGTGGCCTCTGGGTGCCTGACGGGCACGCTGAGATTGTTCCCGTAAAAACATGCGTTCGAGTAGCCAATGAGCTCGCGGAATGCTGATCGGTAGTGGATCTGGAGCGTCGAGTTGGGCAGGTTGGTTCGGGAGAGCTGGAGTAGATCCGGACAGTCCTTGATTTCCCTACGGTTCCAGGTCTCATCGAAGGCGTCGCGCTCCTCGTCGGAGGCATCTTCGTCCGGCATCTCACCGTCAAAAGCCTCGGCTTCGTCGCTCTCAACCTTGCTGGAGAAGAACGATGTCGGCGGCATCTGTTTCTCATCGCCGCTGACGATGCTCACCGCGCCGCGGAACAGCGTCGGTAGGGCATGCTCCACCGGCATCTGCGATGCCTCGTCGTAGATTACTGAATCGAAAAGCGCAGCCTTGAGAGGCAGCACACGGCTTGCTACATCCGGGTTCATCAGCCAAATCGGCCGCAGTTGCATGAGACCAAGTGGCGTGCCGAGTTCAATGAATTCCCGCAAGCGCCTGGCTCGTTGGCCTGTAAGCCTGGTGATGTCCTCCCAATCCGATGTCCGGCGAATGGCGGACAGATCGAAATCGTCCTTGAGCAGTTGCCGATTCAGCGCCCGCATCTCCATGTCGAGCTCAGCCAAGCTTGCGACTTTGGTGGCAATCTCCGCGTGTTCGAGGTGCAAGTCTGGCTCCGCATCTTCCATGCGGCGCTTCCAACCAAGCCGCGCCTCTCGATTTATGAGCCGACGGACTTCCTGCTCAAGCAGGCCAACGTCGATTTGTTCTAGCTGGGCTTCCTTGGTCCGAAGAAGTGCAAACGTATCCAGCGCCTCTTTGCTAACCCGCTGTGCCCGTCCCCTGAAGTGCTGGTACGGCGCAAGAGATGGCAGTGCCTTGATGATCGGTTCCAGCCGGGCCTGATTCGGTTCGTTGCGGGCGATTGCCTGCCCGCATTCATTGACCCACCCCTCCACCATCCAGCCCCCTAGGGCGCGAAGCGCGTGTGCACTAGACGTGCGCACTTCATACCGTGCAAACGCGTCATCGAAAGTGGCGAACACCCTGACCATGGCTTCGCGCGTGCCCTGCGCCGCTGCGGAGTCCAGCTTGTCTGCCCAGGGCGCGAGCGCTAAGCGAGAAGCAAGTTCGGCGATGCCGCAAACGACTTCTAGAGAAGCTCGTGAATCAGGAAGAAGCATGGGCCCAGAATCCGGTGCGACAGCAGGTAGGTGAAGCTCCTGATGCAACTTGCTTAGCGCCAGCCGCAGCGGGCGCAACTGCTGTTCGAGCGTCGCCGCTTGCACAAGTGCTTGAATTCGGGCGTCGGTTGCCGAATCCCCGCTACTCTTCAAGTACTTCAAAAGGGCCTTCTTGCGTAGGTGTTTGCTGATGTTCAGCGCTTGCCACCATGCCGCAGGCGTTGTCGCCTCAACACCATGAGCGATGTATGTGGCGAGCGCTTGGTCTTGCGATCCAGCTAGCAGCGGCGACAGCAGCTTGTCGTAATGAAGATGCGGGCAGTCGGTTAGCCTGGCCACGATGTTCCTGAGTTCCGATATGAGGATCTGACCGCGGGAGCCGCTGGCCGAACGGAACAACGGTAGCCATTTAGCCAAAAGCGAGCGGTGCAAGTCGCGCAAGTCCAGGAATTGCTGCGCGTAGGCAGCAATCCAAGTCCTGTGTGGGGTCGGGTCTTCCACCTCGAATGCGCACGGTCGCGCTAGCAATACCTCTGTACGCAACTGCTCGGCCTGAACAAAGGCGTCAAAAGCGGCCTTGAAGTCCGCCTGTGTTGCGCGGTCAGCGGAGAACGGTTGAAGACTGGTAAGGGCGCTTCCTTCGAAGCGTGCGGGTAGCCAATGTCTCGCCAGAGGGGAGACTTCTTCCTCTAATGAGGCCAGAGAGCCGGTGTCCATCTTCTGCAGCGGGTTGCGCAGAGCAGGAAGATCGATGGGAGGCTCTGGCGTTTCGAGCGCAATAAGCTCTCCGAGGAGCGTGCGGTAGCTAAGGCCCGTCCGCTCATCGACGCGGTGCAGCGCCGCGTGGTGGCGGTCTAACTCGCCTTCCAACGCTTCGATTCGCGCAGCTGTGTTCTCACGTTTCCTGCGTACCGCAACGAGCGGATCCGTTGCTCGGCGGTGCAGAGCTTCGAGTTGCTCGCGGACAGCTTTGATGATGGCGGTCCGGTCCTTGTTGACGTCGTTGACCATAATGATGCGGTCGCCAAGGCCTTCGGCCACGAGACGCTTTTGAACGACCTCGAGGGCGGCATGCTTCTGGCAAACAACCAGCAGGCTCTTGCGGCGTCCGATTGCGTCGCCAACGATGTTGACGATGGTCTGGCTCTTGCCGGTCCCTGGAGGCCCTTCGATTAGCAAGCCTGGCCCATGGCGGGCTTGCAGCACCGCTGACTCTTGAGATGGGTCGCTCGAAACAGTGAAATAGCGATCAAGCTCCTTGTGATGACTGCGATGCGGAACCTGCTGCTGTGCTTGGGGCTTACCGATAAACCCCAAGCGGAGCGCTGTTTCCAAACCTGTCCCTGCGGGAGAGTGCTGCTTTAGTTTCCGCAGCTCCTCACCGATCGCCTGACCCGTAAAGGTTACGTGGAACAGAACTGCCGCGCACTCCAGAGCGTCGGACCTGAGAGGCAGGGTTGTGGAGGGCCCTGGCAGCGCGCGCATGACTCGGGACCTAGCATCGCTCAATACACCAAATGCGTCCATAACATCAGACGCCCTGAGTGAGGAGCGGCTCAGAAGCTCATCAGCGGTCTGACGCCAGAGCTTGGCAGTCTCCGGACCAAGCAGCAATTCGATGGCAGGGTTGAGGCGGACTTCTTCACGGTCGCCATCAAAAGCGATAGATGCAGCTCCTCGATGACCAACCTCTTGTGTGATCTGCACAGGCCAGAGCAGAACAGGGGCAATTCGGGTCTTGGTGGAGGCCTTGGCGTCACGAGCAAGTAGAAATGGGAAGCCCATGTAGAGGCCATCAATGCCCGTGTCCCGCCGGTAGAGCGTGGTGTGCCTCGTCAAGCTCTGCAGCCGGTACTCCGCCGTGCCTTCGTTAAGGAATGCGGCTGGGTCCCACGCGACGGACTGCTGGTTTCGCTGCAGGATGTGGTCAAGTACGGCTGCGGCCGTGACGCGGTCAGTCCCAAGTTCGTGAAGGTCGACCCGGGCCGTGTGTTTGCCAATTACCATCCGCACCAGCGGCCCCCGCAGCACTGCGCCAGCTACCCGTTTCTCGAAAAAGTCGAGGATCTGCGATATGTACTGCTGCTTCTGAGGTTCAACCCACTCAGTGGCCGGGACAGACAGCAGGACAATGGCTCGGGCCAATGGAACTCGCTTGTCGAGTCGGAACTCGTCGACCCACTCGTTGAGTTCTGGATATGGACAGGTGGAGAAGCCACCGGTTCTCTCGTTTACGCGCTGGATGATTTCCAGCCTCGGCATAGATGCAAGCTCTCGAGCCCCTTCAGAATCGAACGCTTGAATACCCACACGGCTTGCTAGCTTTGCCGCCTCCGCAACAACCGCATCCAACGAGGTCATCGAGTCGAGAGGGGCGGAAAGAAGGACGATGAGATCCTCATCTCCGATGATCGACTTTTCGGCGATGCTCTGAAGGCCCCCATGGGACGTGTCCGGGAACAGGCGGCGACGCTCTTCCCAAGCCGCAGTGAGCCGAGCCCTTGACGTCGTAAGAGCGTAAATTCTGAGGTGATCCTCGTTGACTTCGATAGAAAGATTCTTAGCCCTGCGGCGTACGGCTTCGTCTCGATTCTTCAGTTGAAGAATCCAACTTTCTGTGTCTAGCCGCTCCAGCAGGGCCGGTACTCCACCACTGATGAGCTCATACCCTTCAAGCGGGTGGTCAAGCAGCCACCTTGGGGTGACGATGTCTCCGCGGAAAATAAGGGGCATCTCCGCGTTAAGCACCTTCAACGCAAGCATCAGCTTGAAGTCGTCGTCGATTCCGTCGCTCTGCGCTATCTGTCGCAGTGCGGCGAGTTGACGAGGTGCGCCTTCAGCATCTTGAGCACTTGTCGCAATGGCTCCGCGCATGAGCAGGTCGCGCGCTTGATCCCAGTTGCCCGCCTCAGCTGCCGCAAGCGCGAACTGACGCGGCACGCGGTACTTCCGACCTGAGAGCTCTAGCGAGGCTGCATATCCTTGTGCTTCCTCTGAGTTGACTCTCGGCGGTGCCTCAACATCCTCGCCATCAAGCCACGCTTTGACCTGGTCCCACTGCCAGCGATGAAGCCTATCTCGGGCCAGCAGACCTCGGAATAGCACGTCGAGCTCAGGCGGCAGGTTATTCGGTACAGGCACACCATTCGCAAGTACATGAATCAAGTACGCATGCTCATTGATCCCCTCGAAGCACGCACCTTGGGTGACCTGCTCAAGCAGAACCATCCCGAGGCTCCACCAGTCAGAGGCAGCAGCTACTCCACCGGCGACCGCCTCTGGCGCCATATAGCGGGTCACCTCTAACGGTGAGACGATGTCGAGGTCGAACTCTGAGAGTCGAGCAGAGCCGAAGCCGCTGATGACTAGATCCAATGGCTCTCGAGCCCGGACGAGCAGTGTGGCAGGGCGGATATCTCGGTGCCTCAGGCCGACCTCTGAGAAGGCGTGCAGCGCTTTGCCGAGCTCTTCGACAATGCGACGAATGCCTTGCACGTCGGTGACAACGATGCCTAAATCCTTCAGGGTGCCGGCAGTCAGATGTTCGGAAACTTCGTAGGCACGCTCGTCCCAGCGTCCAGTTGCCAAAAGCTGCGGCACGTGGTCGTGAGAGAGTCTGCGTAGAACCTCATAGATGGCGGGATCGGGCTCTGCTCCACGGTGATAGAGAGTGAGAACGCCGGTCTGACCGGTGCCCTCATGGGTCGCGATGTATCGATCCCGTACGCGCGGTGTTGAGCTGAGCTCCCGAATCAGCCGCCAGCCGTCAATCGCATCCTGGATTGCATCAGGGGATGCTGGCTCTTGCGAAGTTGTCGGTGCAGGTGCGACTGAAGCATCGGAGGCGTCGGCGCGGTCCGCACCGCAGGTCATGCAGATGAAATCGTCGGCAGCCATTGCATGGCCTGCCGTGCAAAGTGAGTCGATAGCGGCGGTCTGGCGCACTTCTTCGGTAACCAGAACCGGCGGCCGCCACCCCGGTTGCCGTAGCGGCTCATCCGACAGGGACCATTCGCACCGAGCGCCCCTGATTTCTCCTTCACAGAAGAATTCGTTCAACGGGCGCTCGGTCTTGCAGTTTGGGCAGTAGCGAATCATTTCAACGGGTTCGGGAAGGTGCAGCTGTCGTGTGGGAGTCGTGGCCTTGCGCGCCCAAGATGTCGCGCAGTCGATCCATGTCGCCGGGGCGTGGAATTCCGGCAAGCCAGACTGTTCCATCGGTGTCGAACATGACGTCAAGACTTCGGTGGCCAGTAGAGACGGGTGTTTGGAATGCAGAAAAGCGGTCGCGGCCCAAGTCGGTAAGTAGACGAAGCCGTTGGTTGTCGCTACCTCTGAGAGGCAAGGTTTGGGGCATCTCCACCATGTATGGGTCTGAGATCAGCGCGTCGATCTGCCCGTCTACGAGCGAAGGGTGGCTCGCAATATGCTCAAAAGGGTGGCCGCTGTAGACCAGCACGTCCTGATCGACCGCCAACGGCAGATGTGTCAGCAACGCGGCAAGCGCATCCGGTTGGTCGAACGGCTCACCGCCTGAGAGAGTGACGCCGTTTGCTTCAGGTAACCAGCGGGCCACTACGCTCGCAACCTCTGCGACCGTAGTGGCCGCCCGGCCTTGCGCCCAAGTATCAGCGGAAATACAGCCGGGGCAGCGGATGCTGCACCCTTGAAACCAGATTCCGATGCGCCGCCCAGGCCCCAGCGTTGTTACGGGGTAGTGCAGGCGCGACAGGTATATCTTCACGTCGGCCTCAGCACCGGATTCGCTCAAGGCGCTGCGAGTCTGCGAAGTAGGAAAGCACAAAGGGCTCGCCGACCTGGACGTCCGCGTCGAACAGCTGGCGCGCCAGCGGATTAACCAGCAAGGCCTCGAGCTGGTTGCGGATGCCCCGGCCGCCGTTAGAGAGATCCCGCAAGCACTCAGCCTTCAGATGGGCCGTAGCGCTGTCGTCAAGCGAGACCAGATAGCCCTTGGACTTCAGATCGGCAAGGATGGAGTCCAACATCTGCGCGAAAATCTGCTCAGCCACGTCCTGGCGAACGAAATCGAAGACGATGATGTTTTCGCCGATTCTGTTGAGGATCTCTGGGCGATTCAGGACAAGCTTGAAGTGGTCCTGGATCTCCGAAAGAACCTTGTCCCGCATCACGTCGTAGGTGTCCTCCGTGCGGACGTTAGGGACGCGGTGACCGGACTCATCTGTCTTGTAGATACCAAGGTTGGACGTGAAGATGATGAGCGTTTCAGAGAAGTACACCCGGTCGCCACGGCCCGAGGTGAGAACGCCGTCATCTAGGATCTGCAAGAACTTGTCTAGGATGCGAGGGTGCGCCTTCTCGATTTCGTCGAACAGGACCACGCTAAATGGCTTTTCCCTCACCGCGTTCGTCAGCTCACCACCCATGTCGTAGCCCACATAGCCGGGCGGCGCTCCAATCAAGCGCTGGTCAGCGTGTTCGGCGCTGAACTCGGACATATCGAACCGGATGTAGGCGCTCTCGTCACCAAACAGCAGGCTCGTGATGGTCTTGGCAAGCTCGGTTTTGCCTACGCCCGTCGGCCCAGCCAGGAAAGCCACGCCACGCGGTCGATTGCCTCGCTTGCCACCAACGCCCGTGACGGCCCGCTTCACCAGGTCGAGGATGTGTGTCACTGCTAGCGGCTGCCCTTTAACGCGCCGACGTACGAGGTCATCCGCCCCCTTGATCTTGTTTCGGTCGAGCCTTTGCCAGGGGTCCTCAGTCACGCCAACCTTGTAGCGCCGGACCGCATCCCCGATGTTGGTGAACTGGACCCCTTCGACCTTCCCAAGAGTCGTTATGGCGTTCAGGTCGTGTACCAACAACCCCTCGGTGCTCTCGACGAACTCGTTGGCAGCCGTCTCACGCTCCTCTTGCTTGGCGTCTCGGAAGCCCGGAACGATTTGCAGGAGTGCAGGAGCTAAGACTCGCCTAACGACTTGGTCGGGTTTGGCTACCGGAATGACGCGAATTCGAGGGTTGCCAACGACAAGCCAGTCCGGTAGGTCGCCTTCGCGCTCCACGATCCAGATGACGGTGTTGAAGAAGCTCTTGGTTTGACCCTCGACGGGGCGGGCGCGAGCCTCGTGGGAAAGGATCAATGCCTGAGTGAAGAGCTGGTGCTCGGCCTGCGTCAGGTTCTCAGAGCTGACCATAAGGCGAGAAGCGAAATCCACAATCAACGCTGCAGGTGTACGTTCGTGCCGCACAAGTTGCGGCATCAAGCCGAGAAGAGCGCCCAGACCAGCGGGGGTTCCGATCGCTGCGGACAGATCAAGGAGACCCTCCGTTCCTGGGGAAGCAGCAGGCGGAACGGTCGGCGCCATCGTCTGAAAGCCCCGCAGCTGGTCAAAAAGAACCACCTGGCCGTAGCCATGCCCGAACAGCGCATTCGCGAGTGTCTGGTCGAAGCGCATGGATGTCACGATGCCCTGTGGCAGCTGGGTAGCCTGTAAGTCTCTGACGTTCCCGGTCAGCACGAACTGGCTCTTCAGCGGAAGGAAGCGCCGCAAGTCCTGGAGCCAGCGCGGATCGCTGTATGCAGCTGCCATCTTCCTAACCCTCCCCTTGTGTAAGTGATCGTTAACCTAACACACTTAAGCCTAGGTGGAACTGCAGTCGCTGCGTCTGATTGGTGGTTCAGACGTCTATGGCTACGAGATACCCACTCCCGCCAACCAGAACATCCAAACGACGCCCCATCCCCGTAAGATTCCTGCATCATGCCAACCAACCCCACCTGGACACAGGAAGCCCTCGAACAAACGCCCTGGGCGAAGGAGTTCAAGAAGGAAGCGCCTGTCAGCTATGAAACGGCCATCCGCTATGCCCTTGAAGACAGGCTGGAGGTGATCATCGAGCACACCACCGAATCAGGTGAGCCACAGTGGGTCATCCGTGTGCTGGACGATCCCTCGTTCTGGATGGACGCCGTGCCCACCAAGGCTGCAGCTGTGCAGATCAGCCGAGAGATGGGCTGGAAGATCGTCCGGTAGCCTTTGATCGGTCACAAACCATCAATGTCAGTCTTCGGTCGGTATCCAAGAAAAAAGCCACCATAGGCTTGAGCCCATGGCGGTTTGTTCCGGTGGAGGTCGAACGAGCGGTACTTACTTCCCAGCCTTGTCCGCCTTGCGCTTGGCCGCCTTGGGATCCACCACCGCCTTGAACTTCGCACCCGCCACAAACTTGGGCACCGTGCTCGCTGGGATCTTCAGTGCGGCACCGGTCGAGGGGTTCTTGCCCGTGCGTGCTGCACGCTTGGCGGACTTGAAGGTGCCGAAGCCCACCAATTGCACGGCATCGCCCTTCTTGACGGCGGTCTGGATGGTGTCGATCAGAGTTTCCAGCACTGCATTGGCAGCGGCTTTGGACAAATCATTCTTGGATGCCAGGATTTCAACGAGTTCTGCGCGGTTCATGGATGCTCACGTGTAGAGGTTGGAAAGGATCGATTTATAACCCCGCCCCTGACACGGCCCTTGCTGGAACTCAATGCTGCAGTGCACTTTTTGGCAAAAACTCCACGCCCGTGCGCTTCACCAGTTCCTGGTAGCTGATCGGCCGACCCACCGTCTCCCCCTCGCGGTTCTCCTGCCAGTGCGCCCAGGCCCGCTGGGTCGTGGCGTCGTACACCAGCTTGTACAGATAGGTCGGCACCTTCACCCCATTGGCCCCGATGCGTGGTCCCGCATCCGTGAACACCGGCCCCGTGATCACAAACACATCGCCCTTAGCCCGCTTCACATAGTGCCGCGTGTCCTGCTCAATCTTGTTCCAGGCGCCACCGTTGTGTTGGGCATTCTGAGGGACCATGTTTGCCAGACTGAAGCTTTGCGCCATGGCCGTTGGCGTTGGCATATCTCCTGCAGGCGCCATGTGACCCCGGCTGTAGCCTGAGTTCTTGTAGTCCTCCAGTTCGGCACGCTCGCCACTTGGGAGTCGTGCATCTGCAAAGAACCGCTTGGCCCGCTTCTCGTCAGCATCCTCGATGAGCTTGCGGTTCAACCGCTGGGCTACGAACACGGGCGTCTTGGTAGTGCCGGAGTGCAGCACCGCAAAAGCTTCGTAGCAAAGCTCCCGCAACTGCGGCCGGGGCGTGATGGCGGGTGGCGTGCCGTTCGCAAAGAACTGCGGACACTGCGCAAAGCTGGTGGGTTCGGGCGTGAGCAGCGCCGCACTGTCAAACTGCGGAGAGCGAGCCCAGGAAAGATTCGGGAGAGCAACGCCGGCAAGAGATAGGGCCAGCACAGCCGCCAGGCGCACACGGCCTGGCCAAGAGAGGAAACGATTCACAGAAGAGGCATTCGATTCGAATTTGACGGAGCCCGATTGGAGCACCGTTCACCTCTCGCTTCGGGCCCGGATGCTCTGATCCCGCAGGGTTTTACAGCTGCTTGCAGAGATGGGGTCCACAAACAGAAAGGGCTCCCCAAAGGGAGCCCTTTCTGCCTGCCCGCCCCTGCGGTTCAGTTAACACTCCCCATGGCAGCAGCACCCGCAAATGCAAAGTGCCACCACCATGGGAAGTCCCGCAACTGCTTCAATCCAACTCAAGCAGTCGGTCAACCAATTACATGGCGCTGAATTCGCCGTGGGGGATCTGGCCGGTGCGCACGGCTTCGGCAGCCTGGGCACGCACGGCAGCGCGGTCAGCGTTGGACTTGTAGGTCACCACGCGCGAGCCTGCGGGTTCCATGCTGTGGGTCTTGGCTTCCACTACGGCTTCGGCTTGCACTTCAGCGCGGGTGCGGTTCGTGTCGAACTTCAGGGCAAATTGCGAGCCATCGGCTTCGTCAGCGTGGGCGCCAAACGAGGCGAAAGCAGCAACAGCGGCGATAGAGAGGAAACGGGCGGTCTTGTTCATGATGAAAATCCTTGAAAGTTAAAAAAGCGTCTCAAAAAAGCCGGGTCAAAAACCATTCCTGAACCGGGTTCGGTGAGTCGCCTTGCGGGTTCGGCTCATCGATGGGATGAACTGTACGCCGATGGTGTTCAAAGAAAAACCACCCAGTCGCAAACTGACTGCTCCAGTACTGAAAACAATCAAACTGCCCTAGCTTGGCTGTCCACTGCAGTCCGTTGGTGTCTCCAATGCCCGCCAAGTCCGCCAGCGTTTCGGGATGTCCACCCCGCATTGACGCAGCGCAATCCCAGCCGCTTTTGCCTTGGGAAAAGTGGGGTATTTTGCGTAACATGTCGATACAACCAAGGAGACACATGAAGGCAGCATTGTTCGCGCTCATCCTGGGCGCATGTACCACGGCCAGCGCAGCACCGGTTCAGCCTCTGTCGGGCTCAGACCTGTCTTTCTCTGCCGCGTCGGGCTCATCGCCCCTCTTTGAAGCCAAGGGCCGTACTGGCAGCAAGCGGGTAGGTGGCAAGGGCCGCAGTGGCAAGGGTGGCCGCTACGTCGGTGGCCACAAGTAAAGCGCAGATAGGAGTACTCATGAAGCCTCTCCTGCTTGCCGGTGCGCTGGCACTGTCCCTCTTCGCTGTGCCTGCCATGGCCAAAGGAGGCAGCCATTCCGTCAGCGGACACACCACCAAGAACGGCACCTATGTTCCGCCCCATCACGCGACCAACCCTGACAGTTCCAAGACCAACAACTGGAGCCACAAGGGCAACGTGAACCCGTATACGGGCAAAGGGGGAACGAAGAAGGATTGACGCCCGTACAGAGGCATTCAGAGGGCCGCCCACCGAGGCGGCTTTATTCATTGTGGGCGACTCACAAATTGCGCATGCGTACTCTTCTAGCAATCATGGCACTGACGCTGGTTGCAATGGCCCCTAGTGCCCCGGCCTACCACTGCGAACACGATGGCGATGTGGTGAAGCATGTTCCATCGGGCGTTGGCAGAGCTTTGACGCAATGGCACCGGCCATGGGCGCATCCGAACTTGGGACTCTTTCCCCGTATCTTCAGGATCTCCAACGTCCATGGCACTGCACGCGACCTTTGAAGTAAGCCAGAAGCCTGAGCCTGAATTGCAGCTTTGAACTCAAGACCTCTGGCTCCATTTATTGAGCACCAGAGCAAGACCAGGGCTTTGAGTGCAATTCCCAGAGCAATCATCCGGGTGCAACCAACCACCGTCAAACTACATTGATGACTCTTTCACACCAGGCTCCCCCTCGTAGTACACCGGAACCTTCGGGCGCTCTCCGTGTACCCCAGCGCACCTATGCAATTGTAAAAACCGATGGGAATGTGGAGGCGTTGATAACTCGGCGCATCTGGTCATGCACGGGTTATGTCGGAGTGAACCCAAAGACAGGCGTGGCGTTCTGCGCCCATTTCGACTCCCCGTTCGCCGTTTTAGGACTCAACCGCATGTTGAAGGACGTCAAAGCCACGAATGGAGGGAACCTGGAGGGCTTCACCATCTATGACGTGGCAGGCCTGCCCCCTTGGTTCCCGGCAGCTTGCTCCATGATGGCTCTGATATTTTGGTTTCAAGGATGGAATGTGCTGATCACATGGATTCTGTTGCTGATAGGTATGCTCTTTCTGGCTACAAGATTCATGCTTTCGCTCACCCTAATAATGACGAGTGGGCACAAGTTCAAAAGTTTGAAGTACAGACGGTTAGGAGTCAGGAACTCATACATGACAGCTTCTGTCCGAATCGACACTGCAGGTCGCCTAATAGTGGACACCGGGCCAGTGCCCGATGACCAGTTTTTTCACCCTCCTAAGCGACACGGATCGGTCGTCTCAAGATACCTTTTCCACTTTGCCCTACAAAAGGCTCAAGGGTCACGGTGAGCCCGCGTTAAGAGGACAGCAGCTGCAGCGTCCTGCTCACTTCGGCTCGGCCAATTCAACTGGCAACTTTCCGAAATCCAAGCACACGTGAAACTCCGTAAAAGCTGCACAGCTCGAAGAAGCTACTCTTCCTGCGCCAGGGCCGCGTCGATCACACGCGCGCCGAGCTGGCGCGTGTTCATCGGCTTACCCACGCCATTGAGTTCTGAAATACCGAGGGCTTGCGCCAGGCTTCGGAGAACCGGCTTTGCGGGGACGACGGGTTGGCCGTTCTGGAATACGTTGATGGTGGTATTTGCCTCGCGAACGATCTCATAACCTGCGAAGGTGACTTTCACCGGTTCGTTGGCAGACGAAGTGGTGCTGTATGAAAGTTGCACTTCATCGGGAAGCAGTCCCGCAACATTGTTGACCGCCTCGATGAGCCGGTCACCCCAGCGCTTGGTCAACGCATAGGTCTTCCCATCAATGTGAAACAGCGTACTGTCATGGACGAAGTAACCGCTTGATGACTGGCCAGCTGCGGCCTCGAACTCTGTTGCGTCAAGGTTGCCCGGCGCGGACAAAAACACAGAGTCGCCGCGCCAGGGGATGACTTGGCTGATCTGTAATGGTGTCAACCCATTGCGCAAGACTTCGGCCACCACCTCGTAGATCAAGCGACGGCCGGCGATGTTCTCGCTGGACTTGCCACCGATTTGCAGGTTGTAGCGGGTCAGATTGCGCTCACTGGTCCGGGCGACCGCCTGCTCTTTGGCTTTTTCCTTCTCCCGAATGGCGATTTGATACTGCACAGCTTCGGGCAGCGGAATTACCTGCTGGATGTCCAAAAGAACTCTCTCGGGCAAGGCGTGGGGACGCATCTGCACGCACCGGATATCCAACCCCTGCTGATTCAGCCACAGCACGGCGGTGGTCAGCTCTTGATTGAAACTCGCCGCTGCCAGCACGATCCGGACGGGTTCGTCCAACGCGACTTGCTCTTCTTCCGTCTGCAGGAAATCGCGGATCGCTTGCGCTGGATCTTGCGTGGAGCCGATGTCCGTCAAGTACCGTCGGTGCGCTTCCACGGCCTGCTCAAAGGTCAGGGCGGAAATCATCGCAGCGTAGCGCAATGCCTGAAGCTCCATGTGTGAGCCATCCTCACGCTTGAGTTCGACAACCACCAATCGAGCCCTCTCGTCGAGACACAGCAGATCGATACGCCTATTGGCCCCCACCCAGTCCCCAAACTCTTCTGCCAGCACCATGGTTCTCACGCCAGGGGTGATGGCAGAGATGTTGGCTCGAAGCGCCCTTTGAAGATCCCTGCGTTCCCACAGGCCCAGATCGGTAAAACGCGTCAACGGGATGGGGGCAAGGGTGTTGCCACCGCTCAGTTCGTACAAGGCCATGTCAGCTTTCAGATGAGACTTTGGCTGAAGGGTATCAATGCCCCGGCGCGTAAGGGCATCCCCATCCAGAAAAAAAATAGGCAGATCGCTCACCCTGCCATGGACTATGGCCCCTCTTCAGGGTCGCCACAGACGCGGACCTATGCAGGTCGGACCCAGACCGAGCGGGCCTGGACTCTCCGCCGAGAGCTGGGCAGGTCACTACGCCCTGCTCCAACCCGCACAGAGTGCTGAATGCTGATCCAGCGCGCGCGACTCCTTCGGCAAAGCATTGCGATGCCGCGCACAAGCTGGGGAGCGAAGAGCAAGCTCGAGCATTTTTCCCAGCATTCAGCTCAGCGCGGCAGAGCGTCTACATCACTTCCTGCTAGCGCCGTAGCCATGGTGCCCGTGCCCGTGCTGCTTGGTCTCAGCCTTGCACAGGTAACTTGCTCTGTAGAAGAACTCGGAGACCGACTCCGGGTCGCTGCGCCGGAGACAGTACGCCGGGTTGTTCGGGAAATGCACCAGTGGCTTGGCTCGCTCCACAGCCTCACCCAACGCACTTGCCCAAGCCTCACAGATTCGGCTGGAGATATTGCCTTCTATAGCCTGGTAACGGCCAAGACAATTGAAGGCATGCCCATTCAACAGAACCACGAAATGGTAATGAACTCGGGCACATTCACCGACCTCCCTCACCCATAAAAACCGAACCTTTGTGTCATGGTAGAGCACGTCATTCTTGGCGAGGCTCTGCCGGTTATGCCGGATCTTCGCCTTGAAAGACTCAATGAACCTGGACGCCACAGCGTTGCAAGACTCCACAGAGTCAGCTTGTATATGCTCAGGGAAACGAAGATCAAATCTGAACGCAAAGACCCTCGAATAGTCTTCCAGGGACTTACTGACTACGTCGTGTAGTGCCTCAAGGTACTCCCTGATCATGGGGTACACATTCCCCATGATACGTAGTCCGTTGTATTGTTCACCATGGTGTACATGGTAGTTCTTGTTGAGATCGTTATTCATATCATTCAATCGTTATTGACCTTGCCAACTGATCATTGGATGAGCAATCGAAGACTATCCATCATCTAGCTTCCTCATTCGTCCTCATGCAGTATGCAGCCAACATCTAGCCTATAGGTATTTAATACCAATACCTAAATGAAACTGCTGCACAAGAACTGCCTATTCACCATGAACCCCCAATGGAGACGCGCATGAATAGGCACTAGGAACTAGATGATTTCACTCTGGAAATATGGGTGGACTAGATAGCGTCACGCAGTTCCATGCGCTGACGCAGCCATTGCTCGACCTCTTCCTGAATCCAGCCGACAGATTGGATTCCCAGCTTGATTGGTTTCGGGAATTGATTGTTCTTGATGTACAGATAGAGCGTAGACCGTGGAACACCAGTGAGTTCACACACGCTAGGGAGTCTCAGTACTTTCATGCTTTGCACCTTGAGGGAGTTTCGTTCAGAGCATTCCCCTGCCCTAAAAAAAATCCTCAGGGCGGCAATTTTCTATCTTTTGCCTCAACAGTTCGTCAAATTGACATGACAAGCACTGCAACCACCCGTAGCGCCACCGCGATCACTTTCGCAAGGAAAGGTCGAAGTTCCCCTATCAGCGCTCTACCCAAAGACCTCCAAGAACCCGTCTACAATGAGCCTTGATAACTTCTTGAAGCAACCTAGAGTGCGCCTACATCAGCAGGACACTCTTACCTACTGAAAGGCTCTTATGGCTGGGTGGAAAGATGAATTATCAAAATTAACAAAGGATTTCAAAATCGATGATAGAGCCAGAAATTTAATATGGCTTTGCCTATCAGTATACGATCAAGAATATTTCACAAAAAACCCACTAATAACCAGTAGAAGTGAAATTTCTCATCACCTAAAAAATAGCCCAAGCGCTCTACAAAAAATACAATCCGCATTCACAAAAGGTCTCCTTAAAGAGGAACATTTGGACTGGATAACAGATAACAAATGGCAAGCAACATGGATTCAGATAAGATTTTCAAAAAGACTCTCCAAAATCAACAGCGAAATTCAATTTAATCCTTCCATTCAATTACAGGGAAGAAAGAAGAGTATTGCGCTCCTCGACTATGTTATGTGCACACAGGGTTTCACAGTCGATACTCAATTTACACATATCGACGCACTGAAACACCAATGGACAGAAGAAGTCAAGATCGGTAAAAGATTCGAATGGCTCCAATCTGATTTAGCACTGCAGCATTTCGAGAAATGGTTTAATCTACGAATGAATACCAATTTCCTCTTCGAAAGCTTTGAAGACGTTCAAATTGGCATCAATCACAACAATCCATCAAAATCTGATTTATTACTGCTAGCAGATCAGGCAAAAAAAGTATGAAATCAACACCAACGCAGATCAAAGAACAAAAACAAAAAACAACGCAATTTCGAACTATCAACAAATACCATAACAGCGCTCGAAAAAATAGCCAAAAAACATGGCATTAGTCGAACTGAAGTGATTGAAATTGTCATCAACGCAGAAGCAAGAGACGAATACCATATCAATCGCATATTAAACAAGAGACAGGCCCTTATTGACAGCATAGATTGCCAATAGCATTAGACATTGCAAAATACAAATATATTATTAAAAACCTCTCAAAAAACACCCGCTCAATAAAATCGATAAATTTACAGCTTTGAGAACCTCAAGCGGCGTAGCCGTTGTGCCGGGGGTATCAATTCAAAATGAGCACCGCCCTGAATAAGGTTGATCAATCTGAATGCGCCCTCGTGATCTCCCTGTGCTGCAGGAGACTGGACTGCGTTGACGGCGCGCTTGGTTACAGACATGCTGTGCAGAGACATGCCATAGAAGCCTCCAATGAAGGGGGTGGCAAGCGTCTGGCTGAGAATCGCATGCTGATAGCCCTTTTGCAGCGATATCTGTCTGATGGGTACTCCACCAATCGACCCGCCAAGGCCGGGCGCACAAAAGAATGCAAGCGGCCAACGCACTAAGGGGCTAGAGTCGATGCAAGCCAGCCCAGCAAGCCAACAAAATAGTCCAAACCAATAGGCTGCTGGTCACCGTGAAAACATCAGCGCCATGCTCAACGCAACTGGGGAGCACACGCCTGACCCTCGCGCTAAAACTGCCACCGCGTGCTATCCCGACTTGCCAACCACGCAGATCGAGCGCTATGCGTACACGCAGCAGATCAAACGCCTGCAAAAGGACCCCGTACAAGCACTGCGTAGTAGGGTGGGCATAGTGCATCAGCGGCCCTCTGCCAGAAGGCTTGACCGACGGATTGCCTGGAGACGATTTGCTCAGGACAAGGTAGCGCGATTGACCTAGGTCTGGAGCGCTTCCGTAAAAAGAAATGGCACGGATCCAGGCAGAGACCCTCTGCGCCCGGGGTCTGACCAACACTGCTCCCGAAGGACTGCCCCGCGAGCGGTCCACGAGTAAAACGGCAGTAAATCAAGGTAGCTTGACCCCGCTCTCGTCGGAATCAGTGGTCACACCAGACCTGGTAGGTTCGGATTTTGAGTGACTTGCCATCATCTTCGATGGCACAACAGCACCACTACAACGAGTCTGGGCGCCGACCGTCAACGTAGCCCCGCCCAACTGGTCAACCCCTGGGCAAGTGAACGAGCGCACGCCGTCTTCAGCGAAACCGGCGTATACGCACTTTGTATCGAATCAAGATCTACAACGGCTTGTTCCGAGACTTCGGCGCTCGGCGCAAACGGTCGAGGTAGTCTGCCCACGCTTGCATCATCTTGGTCCGCTGAGCTAGGTATTGTGTCCGGTTGTAGGCTCGTCCATTTGCATCTTTCACGGCATGAGCTAACTGAGCTTCGATCACGAGAGGATCGAACTCCAGTTGCTCAGCGAGCATTGTTCTTGCGGTCGCCCGAAAACCGTGCCATGTATGAATGTCCGGCGTATAGCCCATGGATATCAGCGCCGTACGCACCGAGTTTTCAGAGATAGGTCGGTCGTGGTTTCTTTCACCGGGAAACACCAGCACGTTCCCTCCGGTCAAATTGTGGAGTTCACGAAAGATTTCGAGGGCTTGCTTCGGCAACGGAACCACATGGGGAGGGCCGTACTCCTTTCCCTCCACGCCCCGCTTCATACGCGCTGCAGGAATCGTCCACAGAGCCGCATCCATGTCCACTTCTGACCATGCAGTCGCCCTCAACTCTCCTGGTCGCTGGAATAGCAATGGCGCAAGTCGGAGAGCAGCCTTGACAATCGGTCCACCACGGTAATGGTCAATCGAAAGCAGTAACTTCCCCAACTCTCCAGGCTCCGTAATCGCTGCGAAGTGTTTGCCTCGATAGGGAGTCAGCGCATCCTTCAAATCGCCGGTGATGTCCCGCTCAACCTGCCCCGTGGCAACACCGTAGCACCAAACCTGACGCGCAAGCATGAGTGCGCGATCTGCTGTCTCATGTGCGCCTCGGGCTTCAATTTTCCGCAATACGGAAAGAAGTTCAACAGGCGCGATTTCCGAGAGATTCCGTCCGCCAATCCAAGGGAACAGGTCGCGCTCAAACTGCCTTTCCATGCGCTGAAAATGCCCAGGGCTCCAGACGGATTTTTGGCGTGATAACCAGTCTAGCGCGATCTCCTTGAACGTTTCGCCTGGCGTTGTCAGCTTCACCATTTTGGTGACCCGTCGCGCTTCAATGGGGTTGATCCCATCCGCTTTTTGCAGTTTTACCCGGTCCCTGGCCTTCCGGGCCTCTGTAAGGCTGACGCCAGGATAGTTTCCCAGTGCCATCCGACTTTCTTTGCCGTCAAAGTAGGTCTTCCAAAACCATCGCTTGGAACCGGTAGGACTGACCTCCAAGTAGAGGCCATTTGCATCGGTAAAACGCGCCCTCTTCTTGTCTGTAGGGCATACAGCATTCTTACATTCTTTGTCAGTGAGCATAGGGGCCTTCCAGGCTACAACCGGGGAACAACCACCGTTCCCCGCAATGTATCGTACCTTGTTCCCCGATTTGTGCCCCGGTTTGGCGCTGGCTGCAGTTGGACGAGATTAGATCGCGCTAGACGCTAAGTTATTGAAAACACAAAGAAAAAAGGCGCCCAATGGATGACATTGGACGCCTTTGGACAGGTTACTGGTGGAGCTGGCGGGAGCCAGATTTTGACACTTTGAGAGTGTCTCCCCTACCAAAAAGCTGTTTGTTTTCAGCGAGTTAGAGCACCGCAACAAAACTCCACTACGTTTGAGTTTTCCAAGGGAGGTTGGCAGTGTGCCCCCAAAGTGTCGCCCTTGGTGTCTCCCCTGTCAAATGGCTGTTCGGGTGCCAAGTTGCGGACGCGGGTTCAATTCCGCAATTCATCGGCAGGCCTGTCCAGAGCCTTGAAGAACTCCGATGGCTGCATGTCCAGGGCCTTGATGATTCTTAAGATGTTGACCAACGCAAGGTTGTGCTCTCCCCGCTCAATGCCTCCCATGTAACTGCGGTCTATGCCGCAAGCATCTCCAAACGCCTCTTGCGAGTACCCACGGGCCTTGCGCCACGCCCGTACAGCTTCGCCAAACCGCACCAACTCATCAACCTTGACCCCTCGGGGCTCCTTCGTTTTGACCATGCATGGATGGTCGAATCGTGAAGGAATTAACTCCACGGGATAAGATTTCCCGGGATATGGTTACCTTTTGATCTACGATCCCTCCGAGTGCGGCACGGTGCCGCCCACAACTTGGAGGACAGCCATGAAGGATTCGGCAACTCATGCCGTACACCCCCCTCAACTTGCAGCACCGAGCGCGCAAGAACTCGCAATCGTCTCAGCTACAAGCGATTCCAAATGGCCGAAAAAATAAGCTATATCCAAATGACTGGGCATGGAATAGCTGGCCTTATTCCTGCTGCAATATTTCTCACCTTGATGGCGTTCCCTGTGGTGATTTTTTACAAATACACAGGTACTTTTCTGGCCAACCACCATGATTGGTCGCAGGATTCAAATATTGGTGGAATTCTAGCCAGATTCTACGAAAGTAATTTTCTAGAAATAATAAAAGGTCTTAACTGGAAAGTCCGGGAATCCGGCTTCTTCGCCAAAGTTGGCTACGTGATAACAGCCTACTTGGCAATGATTATTTACCTATTCATCCCACCTGTAATTCTTTCTATTTTCACAAAGAACCGCATATTTCTCGCAGTTGTCACGGCACTTTGCTGGGCGCTTCCAATATTTTTACTTGGCGGCTTTATTTATATGAGTGAGATTTTTTCCAGATAGAAATTTGGCACAGCCAGAAGCTTAAAAATTCAACAGCATAATAATCATGAAAACACTCTCAATCACATCGGCAATCATAGCCGCAACTTTTTTGACATTCGGATTCAATGCAAGCGCTCAAAATAATGACATTATTTATAGCAATCTGAAACCATCCGACAAACCAATCATTGCTGATTTGGTCAGTCATAGACTGCCAAAAGAAGAGGGGACTAAATGCCCAGACACAAATTTATGCCAATACGTTCTCAGCGCCTGGGCAAACGGACTTAGCCAAGAAGTTGAGGGCCGGAAGTACCTCCAAGCGCTTGAAAGCAAGCCACCTCACATCAAAAATCAAACCTTGGAGTCTGATTTCAATAAAAGGTACAACCAACTTTCAGCCAGCAAGAATAACAACATCTGCATTGATGACAAAAACATCAATCTATACAACAGCAAAACCGGATATTTCATTGGAAAAACAGAAGGCTTCGCAGGCGGTTTGGAAATTACAACAAATACATCAGAGCCATTCGCCAACTCAGGGGTTGCCGGTTTAGTCCTCAAAGATGGCCAAAAACTTCTTCAAGAGATACCCAACCAATCAATAAATGAAGAAACCTTCACAAAGCTCAAATCAGTAATGAATGGGGGTGGCTTCATGAGATTTTGCGGAAAGCCAACCGCAAAGTTTCAGTCATCCAGGTACATCAAAAGAAAGCTCCAACCCGATGAAATTGGCCCCGAGCCACTACACTATGAATTCACAGTAGAGCGGCCTATCGAGTTCTTCAGGAATGGGGAAAATAAGCCAACATTGGCCATCCCTCTTGCGTGGTACAAATAAGGTCTTCGGCTAGTCAAAGTTCAAATCCTTCCCCACCTCAGCAAATAGCCTTTCCTCTATTTGCTGTTCTGGGGTGATTGCTTGGCTTCGTCTAAATGCGTCGTACTCGTCGCAAAGCTTCTTGACCATAGACCATACCTTCTCGGCATCGCCTCCCCTTGCTGCGCGCAATATAAGCGCCAATCCAAACCTTGGATGGTCAATGGCGGTTGCTCTCAGGTGGTCACGTAGGGGATAAGTGATTTTTACGGGCTCGGGTGCATTGGCGTTATGCTCCATAAGCTCGGCTTGATGCTCTTCGTCCTCCCATTCCGAACATGTTGGAATGCCCAACTTAGAGGCGATATCACCAGCGTGGAAGCGCCTGCGGCCTTGGATGGCTTCAATAGCTCTGAGCCATTCGGCGGATGATTTTTTATCGCCCCGTGCTGCCCGGTCTAATAGTTGCACCAGTGATAAACCTTTCTTACGGGCTTCCTTGGTGTCGTGGCTGGACATTTCATGGGCTAGGTCATGCTTGGCCAAATAGTCGGCCATAGCGTTCAATTTGAGGTCGAAGCCGCGTTCATTGCATTCCCCTCCCACCTCCTGAACAGCCTTTTCCCATTCCCTGCGGGCTACCGCCTCGAAAGCGGACATATCTACGCCTGCGGCATAAGTTACCAAGACGTGAAAATGCCCATGAATACCATTTTTGCCTATTGGTGCTTCCAGGCTCTTGAGTTTGCCTATGCTTCCGATAGCCTTATAGCGGCGCGACATATTTTTGTCGAAGAGCTTATAAGCATCGTGCAGCCTATCGATTGATTCAGTCCAATCGCCATCGTAGGTATGTGCCATGGTAAAAGTCATCATGGCTGCACTCAAATGATGAGCTTCCAGGGCGGGTATGAGTGCCGCACGAATCCATGAACGCGCCTGGGCGACTCTATCCCGTGCGCAATGGTCACATGTCCAGACATTCCCACATTTGAAATGCCCGTCCATTCGTGCCCCATGCTCATCGATTTTAATTTCTGCGGTGGTCGAATCACGTCCGTAGGCTTTCCACCTTCCACACCCGATGACCGAAGAGCCTTTGAGATTCCGCTTATTTTGGTCGTAAAAGCCTGCCATAAGGCGTGATGCCATGGTTACACGTATAGACCCACGGTTAGGGCTTTTAAGCGCTGCTGAATGCTTATTTGACATTGTCGGCTTTCATACCGACCTGTTTACTTGACAATGGATGAATATTTAGTATCATTTGATTGTTGCCCCATATCGCAGCCCGGTCTAAAACAGATGCGATATAAAAGCCCGCCTCATGCGGGCTTTTTCTTTGTGCAATCAAAATACCATTTCATTTTTTTTAAAGCAAGTTAAAGAGCCTGGGAACCGGTTGTTGATATCAAGGTGATACTTTTGTCGGAGTACTCCTATTCTTCCCAAGTAGTGGGGTTTGATATCAAAACTACTTGGGTTCATCCGCTATGTAATATGGACTGTCCGAATAATCTGTTTGTTGTTTATTTACAACATCATTCCAAGGTTCAGGATTTGAAAACGTGGGCTGAGGCGACGTAGGAGGTGGGTTATTTCTACTATTAGCCAACGGATTAGGGTTTCTACGGGGAGCATCTGGTAATGTCGTCTCATAGTCAGCAACCCGAATCCGGTGCTCTGGCCATTGCTGCCACTCAAAGTATTTTCTTTTACGTTCTGGGTCATTGATGATTCCCGTCAAACGCTCATCGTGTTTTTTGCACTTTGCCAATTGCTCATGCGCCTTGGCAATTTTTTCCTCATAGATACTTACAGTGTCTCTAAGTCCAAGTCCTTTCATTACCTTCGCAAAAATACGAGCGCCAGGACTTGGCGGGTCATCTTCAAGTTCTTTCAGTTCTTTAATCCAAGCTCTCGCAATATCCCTTACCTCTTTGCGCTTTGTATATGCTTTCCTCACCTCTTGATAAGCATGTCTATAATCTAGCGAGATGGATAGCGGTGAAGGGCTGGCATCAGCCTTCACATCTTGTATTTTTTTAGGCGTTGGCTTTGGAGGGGTGGGTTCAGAGAATGGGGATGAAGTCGCCACCCATTCAGGCACTCCATTGATAACTTCGGTCGATGGAACTACGGGTTCAATGATTGGCGCTATTGATTTCTTTTTCGCTTCGGTAGCGATTGCCTCCAAAGCCAAATTTAATTGACTGGTCACCCCTTGGGATTCCGCCATTATTCGCTTTAACTCGGTGCGGGCTTCAATAGTTCCCTTGTTCTCAACTTCCATCAACTCTCTAAATTCCTGAGTGGAGTTTATAGGGATATGCTTAGTTGGAATATGAGCGGCATCAACGTCTGAAAATTTGCCTGCGTAAACATACCAGTCTGAGCCATTGGCCTTGGCATGCTCATTAACGACGCGGCAAACTTCTTCCCGAAGTTTTGAGACTTCGCCAGTTTTCATATCATCCAGAACGCGGGTTTTCTTCCAAAAATTCATTTTGGCATCAAATTCCCTTGTCGTGAACATGATATGCACATGGTCGTTATCTCCCTCAGAAGGTCTATGGATGGATGCCATCACGGCAACGCCATAGCGAGAAACCAGCATTTCAGATAAACCACGAACACAAAGAAGACGCTGTTCATCTGTCCATTCGTGAGGAAGAGGAACCATTAGTTCGCGTGCGACTGCTGAATCTTTTCGTTTTTCTGCTTTCTCGGCTGCATTCCATAGGGTGCCAATATCGGCCATTCCTAGTTTTAGACCTTCCACGCCAAATAACTCAGTGGAAACATGACCACCTTTTTTTCGATAGTCATGCTGTATATCTACCCTCTCGTCATGCAAGAAGGTACAGGAGCGATAAGCAGCAGCAGCGACAGCACTGCGGCCCTTAGAGCGCTGCATGACTTGGAGAGATGGAGTAAACCAAGTGGCAAGATTAGACATACCCCCTCCCCAAAAGGGCGCAACGCGCTGGGGTCCAGGGGCGTAGCCCTTGGCGAACGCATTTCCGAAGGAAATGCATAAGTGAGCCCTTGCAGGGGGCTTTTATGGGGTTATGTCTAAATAATATATTCTGCTCAGTCACCCTATATATATTAGCAGAATCAAAAAGAAAATGATAATTTAATAGGGTAAAAGGAGAAATATACCATGACAAGTATAAATGCCATGAAAAAGAAACTAAGCCAACTTGAAGCGGAGAAGGCTGCAATTATCGCCAAGGTGTCTGAGACTGCAAGAAAAAATGCTGATGCCAGAAAATATGCCCTCGGCGGTGCGCTGCTCAAATTAGCAGCAACCGACCCAAGGGCCTATGATGTATTAAGACAGGCGTGGGCAATGGGTCAAAAAGACAAGCCAAGAGCTTTTGAGGATGTCCGTGCTCCAACCAATATAACTCCTTTGTAGAAAATTCTAATTTAGGAAAATTCCAATCTAAGTTTGGCAGCAACATCAGCTTGTCTAGCGGAAGCATATTTTGAAACCAAATCATAGAATCGCATGACTTGAATAGAAAGGTCCCAATTGATTTTTCGACCTTCCGCCAGAATTAAAAGCAATTCATTTCGCCCATTTCTTTCCTGAATTATTACATCGAGCAGCTCGTTCAAATTAAATGGGTCATATGAAATCCCGGCAACAACTCGACTCACTTCTATTTCACCGTCATCGGAGATGGAAAGATTTATATAAGTAGCAGATTTTGTCATTTCGAAAAATTATATAACAATGTTAGCATTACACATCAGAGCCCGCGAATGAATAAATTTTCAAATCAATACTTCAATTGAAAACATATCATTCAGCGCATCCGCTTCTTCACACCATCATCCGGCATCTGATACGGGTAGAACTCTACCCCCGGATAGTCCAACCTATCAATTACCCGCTTCATGCTCTTGATGGAAAAAGCACCCGTATAGGTGTCGGTATGAACGTCAAATTGTCCTCGGCCTGCGGTCATCGAGTGCGCCACAGAGTGACCCGCCAAACGACGGAGAATCAAAGCCTCGGGGATTCGCTCTTTATTGGCCGTCTCTTCCGATAAACCAGAGGCGTCCAAGATGGCTTGGGCCAGAGAACTGATGAAGCGATGACGGAAGGAGTGGAACACCACATTCTTATCATCGACCTTCAAATAATCCCGAAGATATTTTGTGTTGAACCACTGACTGGCAGCCTTACCATAGCCATCAGCCTTTGCCTTATTCAGGTCGAAAAGGTTGGTGGGATTCCCAGCTTCTTCGACCTCTGCCCTCTTGGCTTCCACGTATTCAATAAAACCCAGTTCAATCAGTTTCTGATGGACTGGGATAATTCTGCGGCTCTCTTCGTTCTTGACCGTCTTTCCATCATCTTCTGTCGCGGTGATATTGAAATACCATAGCCCTTCATCGTCTTGCTTGATATCACTGGTCGTCAGTTGTGACAGCTCATTGACTCGGGCACCCGTGAACGCCGCCAGATGGATAATCCAATATTGATAGCTTCGGTTGTATGAGCCGTCACGGTAATAGTCTGAGCCAAATATTTGTTGAAGCTCTTTTTGATTGAAGGCGCGGCGAGTGACGCCCTTTCGGGCTTGGGTCGTTTTGACCTTGAAGCCATCCAGCAATGAGGGGTTGACCGCGTATTGACGCTTGCAGAACTCAAGGAAGTTTGCCGCCACCGTCAAATAACCATCCAAGGTGTTTTGCGTGATGGTTTGGGCTGGTTGGCCATCTCGTCCCAGCAGGGTCTTGGCACGTACCCGTTTGATGAGCGTATCGAATGGATGCCCGGCAGCAGCGGGCAACTTGTCGATGTTCTTGGGGTAGTACGCAAGGTCTTTGCGGTACTGTTCCAAGTCCAAGGGCGTGAGGGTGCCCACATGTCGAGCGCTGAAACGGTCAATGAACGGTTTGAGGCGTGTACGGACTTGGGGAACCTTCTTGACGCCGATCTCCTTCTCGGTCGCTCGCTCTTCCTCGTACTTCAAATATTCTTTGACCAGTCGCCCAACGGTCTTTGACGCAGCGGGTGATAGGCGTCCTGGCTCGTTGATAGCAGGGGCATGAACTTCTTGGACTGGTGGGGGTGCTGGTGCAGGCTCGGCGGGTCTATCCCAAAGAGCCACAGTAGACAAAGACGTACGAGCCACGCCATTCATGACGCCCTCAATCAACTCATCCATATTGCCCACGTCTTCCGGGCCAAGGTCGGTCAACTCGATATCAAAACCCTGCCCTTTTATCTTCACGCCGAAGGGCATGGGCGGTGTTGTTGGCTTTTTCATGCGTGCTTGAAGGTATGCAATCGCGCTGGTGCGCGTGACCGTTGCATTTTCCATCAAGTAGCTATCGAACAAGACACGCAGATAGCGCGCCGCGCTCTTGGCGTGGCGCGGGTCTTTGGTGCCTGTGGATAGCTTGAAGTCCCTACTCTCGGTAGGACTTCTTTGGGGCGCGGGTATGACAAACCGCGCGAAATAGACGCCGTTGCGGGATTTTTGAAGGTACGACGAGGACAGCATTCGAGGGCTCCGAGTGTGCCCCTTGGTGTCTCCCCGCAGTGTCTCTGTAACAGTACCCTAAAAATCCCTTTAGAAACAACAACTTATAAATATGGTGGAGCTGGCGGGAATTGAACCCGCGTCCGCAAGCCTTCTTCGGGCAGATCTACATGTTTAGCGGTCTGTTTTGGATCTCGCTTCCGGCATCGCGCAGTCGCACGCTATACCGGACGCCAGTACCCTTGAATCTCGTTCCGTGCCAAGGTACCCGGCCAAGAACCAGCTGACGAGAATAACCTTGCAGCCGGGAGGCCTTGCGGCCCCCTTGCCCAGCCCATCAGCGTGCTGTTGCAAGGCTCACCGGATTAAGCGGCGAGTGCGAAACGTTCGTCGTTTGCAGTTAGTTTTTTGAATGCAGATTTACGAGCGCCACTCAAGCTCGACATGCACCACGCCGATTCCGAACCCACGTCGAAACCAGGGCAGCCCCTCAGTGCTCGATTTTAGGCCAGGTCCAGCAATTGCAAGAGGTCCAAGGGAAAATTAATCTCGGCGTGCGCGCCCCAGTGCTGCACTTCGGCCTTGTTACCCAGGTAGCCGTAGCAAGCCGCCACGGTTCCCATGCCTGCCGCCTTGCCCGCGACCACGTCCCGCTCGTCGTCCCCCACGTATACACAATGCGCGGGAGCCAGGCCCAGCCGGCTGGCGGCTTCGAGCAGGGGTGCCGGGTGCGGCTTGGCGTGTGGCGTGGTGTCGCCGCTGACAATGGCGCCCGCGCTGGCGAACAGGGGCATGGCGCGGGTCAGCGGGTCGGTGAAGCGGGCTGACTTGTTGGTGACCACCCCCCATGCAAGCCGGTACTGAACCAGGCGCTGCACCAGCTCGGCCACCCCCTCGAACACCTGGGTTCGGTGGGTCATGCAGGCCTGGTAGTTGGCAAAAAATTCCTCGCGATAAGCCGGAAACTCCGCATGCTCCGGCGTGATGCCAAAGGCCTCGCCCAGCATGCCGCGCGCACCGGCGCCGGCCATGGGGCGGTAACGATCCAGCGGCAACGATGGCAGGCCGCGGTCGGTACGCATCTTGTCGACGGCGGCCCCCAGGTCCGGAGCGCTATCGATCAGCGTGCCATCCAGGTCGAACAACACGGCTCGAATGTCGTGGAACATTGGCGCTTCTTCAGGCAGAACGGCGGGTGGCAAACAGGTAGTTCACACCCGTGTCGTCATCGAGCCAGTAGCGGCGGGTGAGTGGGTTGTATTGCAGGCCCCGGGTCTGTAGCACGTCGAGTCCGCCGGCCCGGCAGCTGGCGGCCAGCTCGCTGGGACGGATCAGCCGGGCGTATTCATGCGTTCCGCGCGGCAGCATGTTGAGCACGTATTCGGCGCCGACGATGGCCAGCATGAAGGCCTTGGCATTGCGGTTGATGGTGGAGAAAAACACCCAGCCGCCCGGTTTGACCAGTTGTGCACAGGCCTTGACCACCGATGCCGGGTCGGGGACATGCTCCAGCATCTCCATGCAGGTCACGGTATCGAAGCTGCCAGGTTGCTCGGCGGCCAATTCTTCCACGCTGACCTCGCGGTACTGCACGCGGGGCGTCTGGGCCTCCAGAGCATGCAATTGCGCCACGCGCAGCGATTTGCCCGCCAGGTCGATCCCCAGCACATCGGCGCCCTTGCGCGCCATGGCATCGGCCAGGATGCCGCCGCCACAGCCGACGTCCAGCACCCGCTGACCGTGCAGTGGGGACAGACTGTTGATCCAGTCCAACCTCAGGGGGTTGATTTCGTGCAGGGGCCGGAATTCACTTTCAGGATCCCACCAGCGGTGGGCCAGTTCCGAGAATTTGGCCAGCTCGGCCGGATCGACGTTGAGGGTGTTGTTCATGGATATATATTGTCCAGCAAGCGTTTGGCTGCCCCATAAAAAAAGCCCCGTGACCGGGGCTTTTTTCAGGATCTCGGGAGAGATCAGTTGGCGCGGGTACCGACCACTTCGATTTCCACGCGGCGGTTCTTGGCGCGGCCTTCCTTGGTCTTGTTGTCGGCCACGGGCTGCTTCTCGCCCTTGCCTTCGGTGTACACGCGGTTCTTTTCGATGCCCTTGGACACCAGGTAAGCCTTCACGGCTTCGGAACGGCGCACGGACAGCTTCTGGTTGTAAGCGTCAGAGCCGACGGAGTCGGTGTGACCCACGGCGATGATGACTTCCAGGTTGATGCCCTTGACCTTGGAGACCAGGTCGTCCAGCTTGGCCTTGCCTTCGGGCTTCAGAACAGCCTTGTCGAAGTCGAAGAAGGCGTCGGCGGCGTAGGTCACCTTGGAAGCGACGGCAGGAGCGGGAGCGGGCTTGGCAGCGGGTGCGGCGGCAGCGGGCGCGGGTGCGGGTGCAGGTGCGGCAGCAGGTGCGGGAGCGGCCAGGGCGCCGTCGCAGCCAGCGGCAGCGGTGGCGGGGGTCCAGCTCGCATCGCGCCAGCACAGTTCGTTGGTACCGTTCTTCCAGACCAGATCGCCAGAGGCGTTCTTCCAGTTGTCAACGGTTTGAGCGCCAGCGGCGGTTGCGAGCGCAGCGGAGGCAATCAGCATCGCCACTTTATTGAGTTTCTTCATGGTTCTCCTCTTTTGGGGAAAAAGCCGCAGCCGCGCTGCGAAATTTACGACGTCGCCGGTGACCACCACCAAAAACGTTGAAATTGATTGTGCCATACGTGAACACATGGTGTGGCTCCGCACATTGACATGACCGTAGGACAAAAGCGCAATCCCGCCGATGTGTTGCTCAACAGCCACAAGCGCTTGCCCCTAAAATGGTCGTCCCTTGCTGCCCTGACGCACGTTCCATGACCCAGTTCGCCAAAGAAACCCTGCCCATCAGCCTTGAAGAGGAGATGCGCCGCAGTTACCTGGATTACGCCATGAGCGTGATCGTGGGCCGGGCTCTGCCGGATGCACGCGATGGCCTCAAGCCCGTGCACCGGCGCGTGCTCTTCGCCATGCACGAGTTGAACAATGACTGGAACCGGCCGTACAAGAAGTCGGCCCGTATCGTGGGCGATGTGATCGGTAAATACCACCCGCACGGCGACAGCGCGGTGTACGACACCATCGTGCGCATGGCGCAGGACTTCTCCCTGCGCCACATGCTGGTGGACGGCCAGGGTAACTTCGGCTCGGTGGACGGCGACAACGCCGCCGCCATGCGCTACACCGAAATCCGACTGGCAAAAATCGCCCATGAAATGCTGGGAGATATCGACAAGGAAACCGTCGATTTCGGGCCCAACTACGACGGCAGCGAGAAAGAGCCGCTGGTGCTGCCGAGCAAGCTGCCCAACCTGCTGGTCAATGGCTCGGCCGGCATCGCCGTGGGCATGGCGACCAACATTCCGCCGCACAACCTCAACGAGGTGGTGGACGCCTGCCTGCACATGCTGCGCAACCCAGACACCTCCATCGATGAGCTGATGGAGATCATTCCGGCGCCCGACTTCCCCACGGCCGGCATCATCTACGGCATCAACGGCGTGAAGGACGGCTACCGCACCGGGCGCGGCAAGGTGGTGATGCGCGCCAAGTGCCACTTCGAGGACATCGACCGCGGCCAGCGCCAGGCCATCATCGTCGACGAGCTGCCCTACCAGGTCAACAAGAAGACGCTGCAGGAGCGCATGGCCGAGCTGGTGCACGAAAAGAAGCTCGAAGGCATCAGCCACATCCAGGACGAGTCGGACAAATCGGGCATGCGCCTGGTGATCGAACTCAAGCGCGGCGAAGTGCCCGAGGTGGTGCTGAACAACCTGTACAAGCAGACACAGCTGCAGGACACCTTCGGCATGAACATGGTGGCGCTGATCGACGGCCAGCCCCGCCTGTGCAACCTCAAGGACCTGATCAGCGTCTTCCTGCAGCACCGCCGCGAAGTGGTCACGCGCCGCACCGTATTCGAGCTGCGCAAGGCGCGCGAACGCGGCCATGTGCTCGAAGGCCTGGCCGTGGCGCTGGCCAACATCGACGACTTCATCGCCATCATCCGCAACGCGCCCACGCCGCCGGTGGCCAAGGCCGAGCTGATGACGCGTGCGTGGGACAGCAAGCTGGTGCGCGAGATGCTCACCCGCACGCGCGCCGATGGCGGCGTCATCAATGCCGACGACTATCGACCCGAAGGACTGGAGCGTGAACTCGGCATGGGCCAGGATGGCCTGTACCGCCTGTCGGAAACGCAGGCCCAGGAAATCCTGCAGATGCGCCTGCAGCGCCTCACTGGCCTGGAACAGGACAAGATCGTCGCCGAGTACAAGGACGTCATGGCGGTCATCGAAGACCTGCTCGACATCCTGGCCACGCCCGAGCGCGTCTCGACCATCATTGGCGAGGAACTCACCGCCATCAAGCAGGAATTCGGCCAGCACAAGCTCGGCGCGCGCCGCA